>Ga0268261_10003129_pt1 | contig 12069 bp, 7 predicted proteins | sample TergutNc150P1_FD_190353 | JGI IMG/M metagenome (GOLD analysis project Ga0268261, IMG submission 190353) | Nasutitermes corniger P1 segment gut microbial community from laboratory colony in Florida, USA - Nc150 P1 (SPAdes) (version 2) | ecosystem: Host-associated > Arthropoda: Insects > Digestive... | reverse complement strand
CCCCCCCCCACGTAATTACAATGGCATTAGATATAAAATTACTTAGTCCAAATTAATTTAAAAGAAAGGTTACATACAGAAATCAGAAAAATTAACATGAAACACAATCTTGTATATAAAACCCTACATATAATTATACAGACTGCACTTCTCAGATGTATGAAAACCGAAGCAAACTAAATGTGCCTGCTTGTAAGGGTCCTGATTTTAAAATTACAAATATCGTTTGCCATTCCCCACCCCCGTCTCCGCTTTGCCAACGGGCAAGTAGGCGTGAGTAAAGAATGGCGTGACAAGGGTCAACTTTTCCGGAACCAGGCGTTTATATAACACGTAGAGCACACACGGTTCGTTTCATGACAGTCGCCTTTTCCGTAAGTTGCATTTTTACAGACGATAGCATTCGCAAGCTGTATGTTCGGAGTACAAGCGGTGGAGTATGAATCTCGGCACTCACAAGCCTCTAATTTGTATCACCACATTGTCTGTACCTGTCTTCAGTGGGCAGTTATATGGGAGACACTGCTGCTATACTGCACGGGCGTAAATAGGGTATAATAATGAAATGGAATGGGAGACAGGGGTACGAGGTTGTATAGTGGGTTCCACTAGGTGACAACCGGGACCAATTACTGGTTCCTGTGAACCATGCTAATGAATATACTTCTTCTGAAACGGTAAGTAAATGTCTGCAGAGCACAACACTTCTAGCGTGTTCGCTGTTGTGTTGTCCACAGATGTTAAACTCCTACACCAGCATTTTAACACGCGCTTTTTAGGAACAAATTTACACGCGAACATCGAGACATTCTCAGAGGGATGGCTGGCAGTCCGAACAGCTTAAACGCGATACTGTTGCAGTGGTTTTGCTACTGACGTCTATAGTCGATCATGCTCGACCTTCAGTCTCAGTTCGTACCATACAATCGGTCTCAATTCGGCAGAACAATCACGGCGAGATATCATAAATGTACGTACTGCCTACTGCTGCTGCTGCTGCTGCTGCTGCTGCTGCTGCTGCTGCTGCTGCTGCTACGCCCTGTTTTAACAAAGTGTCGACAAATTGTAGTAAAAATTCTCTCCTCGGAAACTTCGAGACCGGCCCCGAGGCCCACCCAGCCTCCTATTCAGTGCGTACCGGGTTCCTTCCTAGGGGAGAAAACGGCCGAGGCGTCAAGTTACTCACCTCCACCTAATGCCGATGTTCGGAATGAATGGAGTTATACCTCTGCTCCCCCTATCCGCCCTCATGACGTGGACAGGGAAAACTTTACCTTACCTTCCCAAATATGGGCTTTACGAGAATTCGTCCAGTGGGAGTCGCCATCATACATGCGGACGGACGGACGGAAGTTTCGCAATTGTTCTGCGAAAGCGCTTTAACCGTGGGAAATTTCTTCACCAGCTGAGCGACTGTTAGCTTCTTAATGAGTCTGTTCTGTGCACTTGAAAGTAATTAGTTTAAGTTCAGCAGCATAGAAACGTCTGCAAACCCGGTGCCAGCAATTAGGTGTTTCATCGTCCGGCTACTCTCAAAGGGAAACACCAACGGTTCGTTAGAGAAACCAAGACCTTCGCCTCTCGAGTAAACAAAAAACAAGCATCCTGCGTTACGTAATCAACCGAATGACCTTAAGGTCTAATTAAACGAAACAAAAACACGAGTTCTTTCAGTTGCTGATACGTTCTGTCAGTTCTGCTACACGCCAAGGCGCTGTGTTTCACGAACAGCAGCAGACGTACTTAAATCTTTACAGCCCAGTGGTCACTATATGTACCGCCAGTGGTCACTATATGTACCGCCAGTGGTCACTGTATGTATCGCCAGTTTAATATTCAGGAATTCTATGTTCTGCCCACACAGTGTATTTATGTGTTTTGTGTGGATCTGAGAACAAACAGCTATTATTTCCCTATACAACATTAACTGACTGGTTTATGTAACCGAGACGGAGTGTTTACTGCGCGGTACGGACTGGGTCTTTAAATACAATTCAGGTTAATATTCATCTTCGGCCTTGCACTACGGGGGATCGGATTCGGTCCCGAGCCAGTCTCGTGGCGGACAAAGTGGCACTGGGACACGTTTTTCTCCCAGTACTTCGGTCTTCCCCTGTCAGTATCATTCCACCAACGCTCCATACCAATCTTCCATTGCATGTCGGTGTTACCATAACGACAAACGGGGGAAGTCTGAGAACCTTCCAAAAAGCATTGTTCATTTGGAAACTGGAGAGCGCTGGGTAGACAGGGTTAACTAGCACATCGTGATCCCACATTGTAATCTGAATGCTTCAGACCTCTCACATATATATATATATATATATATATATATATATATATATATATATATATATACGTGGGGATGGGCATGTCCACTGTCTGAAGCATGTTTAATATAACTATACGACGTTTCGGAACTGTTCAGATGATAACATCAAGAACAGTAAGATTCTACACGTTGCACGTGGAGGAGACGACAAATATTTACAAGTTTTTGGTTGTAACACCTCAAAGGAAGAGGCTATAACGGTGGGGTGAGAGGTGGGCTGGACTTGCAGGCAACACCGGTGGCAGCCACTTGCGTACATCAACTGAGAAAAATACAAGCACTACTCGATAAATTATCGGTCAAACGAAAGAAGCGTGGACACAAACTGTGGACGCAACACCAAAGGGGACCAACAAACACAAAATTAGTCGCGGCTCCGTTCTACTCTACATGTGCGACGTAATCATGTGGCGCGTGACGAACAGCAGTATCTGACAGACAGACAGATCGTGATCCGAGCTGGGCAATACGGACTGCGTGCGTGCCTCTGACAAACGTCCAATAATACTTGGCTTGTCAGGTGCGGTTAAAGCCGGCCATGCGAACACTGATCATACTTAGACGCGTTCGTCATTATACCTGCCCGTCCGCAAGGAACTGCTCTGCTCTCACTGGAAGGATATTCGTGACCTTTTATATTCGGGACTTCCACTAAAATCTTCCGAGAAAATTCAAATCTGGTTAAAACAGGGCAAAAACGATAGGCATTTTATATAAATCCAACGTACCTTTATGTCACGTCTTTATAAAGCAGACACTGTTCTCTGTAAGGTACGGACCAAGGCCGAAGACACTACAGCAACTGAGAAAGACTGTGTTCTCTGTAAGTTACAGGCCAAGGCCGAAGAAAACAATTCAGCTAAACACAGCGGTCAGATATGATCAACTCACACTCTGTTCCTAAGATAAGGCGAAAACTTCACCTTTTAAAGCCTAGAGGTTTCTTTACGTACCACCAGATTTAACAATGAAAAATTCTACATGGTGCTCGCTTTGCGTTGAGTGTTTTATACGGATCTCAGAACAGACATCGACTTTTGCTTTATACATAATTAACTGATCGGATTTTATAACCGTGGTGGGAAGTGTTTACAGCGCGGTACGGACTGATTCCTTACATAAAGCAGATTAGGCTTTCGTCTTTAAAAGGTTAAAGTGGATAATAACAAAGAGAATGCGCCCAAGTGTCATGATCTGCCGACAGTTCCTGTACTGTTTTTGCTTGTAGCATGCATAGCCTTATTACCAGGTAAGTATGGCATAGAGCATGTTACCAATGGGTTACCACACCAGTGAAACTTCTAAAGAAAACCTCCAATGCCATGAGATATCAAGAATTCCGGTCTTCAGGGATGTGACGCGGCATCGCTGCGTAAGTGGCTCCTGACGTTTCGAAAGAACACGCTGCTGTCCATCACGCGGCACTCACCCAGCAAAGCAACGTCACATCCCAGGACACTTGAACCCGCAAGGACGCCACTGTGAACGCCTCAGGACGGTGCCTGAAGCCCACCATCTACATTTTATGTTTACGCCGCGTCATCGACGTCATTGGATCAGAAGGAACTGGGCTACTCAATACAGACAATTTTAATCAACACAACTAGCTTTTGTTATAAGAACAATATCTGCCTCCATACAGTGCCACGTGTTACGACCCCTAAGGGTCATCATGATACATGAATAAATAAGAAGCAAGGCAAGCAAATATCTTGAGTTACAATGCAGGACATTTCACTGCCTTGCTTCTTGTTTCCACATACCCAATGATGAGGCACAGGAGACGAAACACGTAGCATTGTATGAAGAAAAATATTAAAAGATAACAAAACGATTTCTGGTTTCAGTCAAACACAACAATACACTGTTTTGTGTTATCTTGACGACATGTTGCGGTCACTGGACCGTCACCAGGCCAACTTTACAGAACTTACAGTACGGTACCTGCAGTGCAAATAGCATTCATGTATATGGCATCCTATAAAGATTTACAAATGTATTAAAATACATTAAACACGGTGAGGGTTAACGGTTTTTTTATCCTGTGATGTAATAAAGTTGTTTATAGCAGTAAGCAAATTGCTGGAAGCTGAAACGGAATAATGCGTCTAGCGTGGTGCCAGTTGCAACGCAACACGCACGCACACGTACACGCCGAGCCTCCAACACACCGGTTCCTGCCTTGGTACATAACAACTACGGTCCACACCATCGACACAAATAAAATAAACAGGGAGCAGAGATAAAGAAATATCTCCATTTACTACCCGCAACTCAGCGTATACGGAAAATTCACGAACCCTGTCTTCACACCACGTGCAACAACTTGTGACTCGAAAAATATATGCATATATTGCAACATAAAAAATATATGCATATATTGCAACATAACAAATATATACATATATTGCAACATAACAAATATATGCATATACTGCAACATAACAAATATATACATATATTGCAACATAACAAATATATGTATATATTGCAAAATAACAAATAAATGTATATATTGCAAAATAACAAATATATGCATATATTGCAACATAACAAATATATACATATATTGCAACATAACAAATATATGCATATATTGCAACATAACAAATATATACATATATTGCAACATAACAAATATATACATATATTGCAACATAACAAATATATACATATATTGCAACATAACAAATATATACATATATTGCAACATAACAAATATACACATATATTGCAACATAACAAATATGTACATATATTGCAACATAACAATTATATACATATATTGCAACATAACAAATATATACATATATTGCAACATAACAAATATATATATATATTGCAACATAACAAATATATACATATATTGCAACATAACAAATATATACATATATTGGAACATAACAAATATATACATATATTGCAACATAACAAATATATACATATATTGCAACATAACAAATATATACATATACTGCAACATAACAAATATATACATATATTGCAACATAACAAATCATAATGCAACTTCATATAAAAAACTTTTAAATTAATAATATATGTTAATTTTAATTCCGTTTCATCTTCCAGTAATTTGCTTACTGCAATAAACAACTTTATTATATCACAGGATAAAAAATTCAACCTACACCGTGTTTAATGTATTTTAATACATTTGTTAGTCTTTATAGGACGCCATATTACATGAATGCTATTTGCACTGCAGGTACCGTATTGTAAGTTCTGTAAAGTTGGCCTGGTGATGGTCCAGTGACCGCAACATGTCAAGATAACACAAAACAGTGTATTGTTGTGTTTGACTGAAACCAGAAACTGTTTTGTTGTCTTTTAATTTACTGAACACGACGGGATAAAATGTACAAAAAAAATTAAGGTAAATATTGTTTGTATATAGTGCTACAGTTGTGTTGACTGAAGTTCCCTTTGTTATTTAGCTGATGAAACACGACGGGATGTCTTACTGCAGCAACATAAGGGCAAAACCCGTCTAATGCAATATATTTTTGAAACAGTTCTGGCAAAACCTGGGTGTCGAGATTTAATTCGAAAAGTCGTATGCGGGTTTCATTCACTGCTTGATACCGAAATAACTGACAGCGCCATGCGTGGTATTTTTAGTTTGCAGTGCGTGTCTGCACGTCTGTCTGTCCGTCTGCGTGTGTGTGGACAAAGAGGTGACTCGATAAGCAGGCTATGTCCATTCCACTAGCAAGCATTACGATAAAAAATTATATATACATATATATGTATAAATGTTAACACAAAACCTGTTTATATTTCAACGGATTTGAATTGGTCCAGTTACAAAAACAGCCGCTCTATTTGTAACAAACTGTATTGCGAACACAACTGCTATGCGCGTGATGTGTTTAAATACCGGGCCTCAGTAACAAGCAGATTAAACACAATACAGGGATCCGCGCCTCTGTTTGATATCGATACAAAACATCAAATGTGATGCTGTCACTGTTCAATATTTCAATTAAACTTTATTACTTAAGTAACACTACTATAAAGAATATGGAGACTCTCGAAAGAATGTTTTATTAATTACGGATGTTCGAAAAATATCGATAACCCTAGCCACAACAAGGTCGTGACGTCACTCTCAAACCATGCTTTGTCGTAACCACGTGACACAAGACGCATGTCCCAAACAGTTTGCCTGCACATTACCCGTTAACAGTGCAGTATATCTTGTCAGTCCAGCTGCGTTCACCCTGGAACAGGCCATGAGGGCCCAGAGGGGGAGTGGGGGTATAGCTATACCCTTTCTTTAACCTCCACGCTAGATGGAGATGGATGGTCAACGCCACGCCCCAGCCGCTTTACCCCCGGGAAAGACCCGGTACCCATTGTATAGGAGGCTGGGTGGGCTCCAGGGCCGGTCTGCACAGGTGCGGTAAATCTTACCCACATCGGGATTCGATCCCCGGACCGTCCAGCCCGTACCGAGTCCCAATGCTGACTGAGCTATCCCGGCCCACCACATATGATGCAAAAACTGTTCTTTTATCCGCCGTTTTATTGGGCGTGAAGCTAGGCGCACCGGCAACGAACTGGTTAACAAAGTGTCTGGTTCCGTGATAAAGAAAGGAACAAGATGGCCGTCTGCAAAATGCGTCCGTTTCAACTGATAGTCTAATATCAGAATGATCGCATCCAAGTGATGTGAGTGCAGCCAAGTATCTGCCACGAGAAAAACGCACACGTTTTCATCGGGAAAACTGATGTGAAGAAAACAGTTAAACAGATCTAGACGTAGAATGGACAGTAATATCAAAACGGGTAAAAGATGAAGTCCCTGTGCATGCCACGATGGCACACGGGGGAAGCAGAGGTACAGCTCCGCTCATTCTTAACCTCGACACCAGACGGTCTCTCGACCCAGCCTCTCTAGCACTGAAGCAATAACCGCCGGGACCCAACGAAGAGCAGGCTTCGCGGGACCAGACTGGACGTTTTGGAGAACGGACAAATCCCTTGCACCTGCCAGGAATCAAACTCCTTATAGCAAAATGGATATTTGAGAAGAGGGCTGTAACGGATACAGTGAACCGAAGTGACTCGAGATAGCGCAAAAGAGACAATTAACCTTCCGGGTTCCTTACAGAGAGGAATGCATGTCTTGACTGGCTGAACCGCTAACAGCCATGCCATGCGGGCAGCTTCTTCCCATTATGACCAAATTATAGAAGCAATGTGTTGCATTGTGTTCTATTTGGTCTGCATGCAGCAGTTTGAAATGGGCCCAAAAGCGTTTTTTGAATCCGCACTGTCATCTCTGCACCAACAGCTGCTAACAGCATGCACCCTCAACCGCACATCGTGACTCTCTATGACACACACTGTGCTGCACCTGCTGCACCTCACAACACCTTCATACAGGCTATCAAAAGCACCAGTTACACTCTTCATCACCAATAAACTGCTAAAAGCGCATAAGAATTAGTGCAAGCCGATCCCGGTGGCCGCGCGGTCTAAGGCGCAGATCTGCGGCCGCTCGCTTGCTGGTACCTGGCTTCGAATCCAGCCGCGGGTACGGCTGTAAATCTCTGCGACGGGCCGGTCCCTCCCTCGTCCAGAGAAGTGCTATTGTATGTATGTGTGTGTGTGTCATGGAGTAGGATCAGGTGCAATAACCCTCTAAACCCACAACGAGGAGGTAAAGGAGGTCAGACTAAGAAAGAAAGAAGAGAATTAGTGCAATTTGTTGGTGATGAACTTGTTTATGTGAATCGACTGTACGGAGGATGTACAATACTAAGGTAATTCAAACAGATCACCAACCAGATGCAACAGTTTTTCAGTTTATATAATTTTTCAGTTTATAAACTGAAAAATTGTTGCATCTGGTTGGTGATCTATTTGAATTGTACGATGATGCACGGACTTACAAACCTTAAATATTTAGGTACATACTGCCCTTTTGTGTGAGACAGAAATTTGTAAATTATTACGCTGTACGATGACAAATAAAAACCACAACCAAAAAAGCCAGTGGTCACTATAAGTACCGCCAGCGGTCACTATATGTACCGCCAGTGGTCATTATACGTACCGCCAAGTGCAACATTTAAAAATTCTATGTTCTGCCCACACAGTGTATTTGTGTGTTTTGTGCGGATCTGAGAACAAACAGCGATTATTTCCCTATACAGCATTAAATGGTTGGTTTTTGGCGCGCTCGCAGAACTGTGAAAAGCGACCATTAGCTTAGTCACGTCCGTCCGATAGAACAACTGACCTCCCACTGGACGGATTTTTATGAAATTTGATATTTGGGGATTTATTAATCTGTCGGGAAAATTCATGTTTCATTAAAATCTGACAACAATAACGGGCGGCACTTTACATGAACACCGACATGTTTTTATGATCACATCTCGTTTATTTATTCTTAGAATGAGAAATGTTTCAGTCAAACGCTGTAGAGAAAAAAAACGCATTTCGTGTTCAATAGCCCTTTTTTTCGAAAATCGTGTCATTTATGAGATAATGTGGAAAAATATGGTAGAGCCAAACAAGTCACAGATGGCAATATAATATAGGGCATGGGCTTTGCATGGTGGAAAGTACGCCTACAGGCACACACTCAGAATACGTAACACTTACTGCTTTTCCACGACATTAGGTAACGTGAACGCGCCTCAATGTTACGTTTGTCCGTACAGTACAGTACAGTACAGTACAGTGTGTGTTAGCTGACAGTGACAGTGTGTGCTGCGTGGGGAACAGCTGTACCTATGAATATACGTGTACTGCGGAATGATCTTGACCGTTCCAGCGACTAAGCTGGCGGTACAGTTAGAGCTAAGTGGGATACGGCACCATCAGCTGTAGGCCGTGTGTGTGTGTGTGTATTGTATAAACTGTTGTAAATACTGTAGTTGTAAGTACCGAAAAATGTGCACACAGTCCAAGACGCGCGCGTGCGTGCGTGCGTGCGCGCGTGTGCGTGCGTGTGTGTGCGCGCGCGCGCGCGTGTGTGTGTGTGTGTGTGTGCATCAGTACGTACAACCGACAAAGACGGTGACATAAGACGAAGGCACCGCTAAACTTACACAGCAGTATACACTCTACAGACTGCCATCCGATCAGTCGCCACAAAGACTGACTGACTGACTGCACTGACTGACTGACTCGTGACGTCACTTAGGCTTCGTCTTTAAATATGTTAATTGCCACTCCGTCTGTGCGTCAGTCCTACAGCGGTCTATATGGCGGCAGTCTCCTCTACAAAACTGCACGGCGTCACATCTCACTGTCTTCTCTACCGCTCGCATGACCTACAGTCTGTTCTCCGAGCGCCAGTGCTGGTGGGCTGAATCTGTGCGACGCCTCGCGCACCGAAACGGCATGCAGGGCGTGGCGAAGACGCCAACCGGATGGCACGATATCTTTGCAAATTAATTTGCGCCATATCGTTTTCACCGTTTAAAAATACGCACTGGCACCTGTTCACATGTCGACATTTTCATCTAGCTACCAGCTCCAACGATAAACGATTTTCGTGCAAACGCTGGACTGACTTCTTTTGGTGCTGCCTGGGTCAAACCTGCTGATTTGCTGGCAGTTACCAAACACTAAATTACTAGTAAACTAGATACACATGGGACTGTCCCACAGCCTGCAGACAATGAGTGTACGGCCTGCGGTACGTCATCGCACTGCCACACTGCGGCCACATGACCTCCAATCACGGCAGTTACCAGTCATCACACAAACAGGCCGCTACACACGGACTGCTGCTGATGTATGACATGCTACTGCCATGCCCTTACAATATGCATAATTTGTGTTAGGGCTGACATAGGTCAATGTCCGTATGGTACATTGCACATAATTGTACAGTAACACTGAATGCATAGACGTACAACCGACAAAGACGGTGGCTGATGGCAACAGGTCACAATTACCAGCAGGGCTCGACAGCAGGACTGGTGTGGTCCTGACTGGTCCTCACGTCAGCTGCACTGTAAGCCTTGCAAGATATGCTTGGCTCTGAACAGCACCGGAATGTCACTTGCGATGGGCGATAGTTCGCTCGAATCACAGCCGGGGCATCCGCTGCACTGACCGGGGAACTCAGTCCTTCCACAGGGCCCTGCGACCATCGCTTCCCCTTCCCACACATTCCCCATCTGTTACAAACCACACTACACTCAACATACAGTACTATGATCAACACTTTACAGCCCAGTCGTTATTTGACGCATCACCAGGCTCGACATTAAACAATTCTACGTTCAGCCCACTCACTTGCTCGCTCCATAAAGCACAGTCCTTCGTAAGAAGCCAACTTAACCGATTCTCAGCTAGTCAATAAATTCAACGCATTTTACGGAACCTGAAGATTTATTACTGCATTCACAAGTGTCCGCCACATGTCCCTATCCTCAGCCAGATCAATCCAGTCCACGCCCCCATTCCACTTCCTGAATATGCATCTTAATATTATCTTCCCATCTACGCCTGGATCTTACAAGTGGTCTCTTTCCCTCAGGTGTCCTCGCCAAAACCCTGTATGCACCTATCCTCTCCCCCATATGTGCTACATACCCCGCCCATCTCATTCTTCTCGATTTGATCACCCATATAATATTTGGTGAGCAGTACGGATCATTAAGCTCCTCATTACGTAGTTTTTTCCACTCTCCTGTTACCTCGTCCCTCTTTGGTCCAAATATTCTCCTCAACACCCTATTCTCCAACAGCCCCAGCCTCCATGCAAGTCACACCTTTCACTTTCGTGCCATCACACAAAAAAAACTAAAATTTTATACAGAGTAACACAGATTAGAGACAGAAGGTACTGTAATGTTATGCTGTGCTGTCTGGACCCCACAAGGTACTGTAATGTTGTGCTGTGCTGTCTGGACCCCACAAGGTACTGTAATGTGCTGCGCTGTCTGGACCCCACAAGGTACTGTAATGTTGTGCTGTGCTGTCTGGACCCCACAAGGTACTGTAATGTTGTGCTGCGCTGTCTGGACCCCACAAGGTACTGTAATGTTGTGCTGTGCTGTCTGGACCCCACAAGGTACTGCAATGCTGTACTGCCTGGACCCAAGCCCGAATACCGCATTGTAATAAATTAGGCTCGAACCGTCCAGCCAGTGAATACAACATCTCCGACCCTTCACCAGCACTTACCCACTGACAAGGGAGAAGAAAAAGTTACTGAGGGACAGGCTCGTGTTTGCAGTCCCTCTCACCACTTACAATCCAACATGTTACACGACAGCACCAGACACACTGTGACGTCATGTGCGAGGTCTTTAAACGGCAGGAGTGATACCAATTGCAATCAGTCAGTATTTGTCGCTGCTACGTCGGGCATTCTCTCATAGCTTTTAAAACTCGATACAATTCTTCTGCTACCATTCGGGCCAGGATACTCTGCCTTTCCGTTTGCTACCTACATACGCAAAACTATAATTGTACCTGTTTTTGTGAGTGGGTGTGAAACCTGGTCTCTCATACTAAGGAAATAACATAATCCGAGGGTCTTCGATAAGTCATAGGGCGTTGAAGGAGATATCTGGGCATAAGAAGGCGGAAGTAGCAGCGGACTGGACAGAATAGCATAGCGGTGGGACTCATTATTTGTACTCACGAAATGTCCAGCTGATAAAATACAGAGAGAGAGAGAGAGAGAGAGAGTGCGTGCGTGCGTGCGTGTGTGTGTGTGTGTGTGTGTGTGTGTGTGTGTG
>Ga0268261_10003128_pt1 | contig 12073 bp, 7 predicted proteins | sample TergutNc150P1_FD_190353 | JGI IMG/M metagenome (GOLD analysis project Ga0268261, IMG submission 190353) | Nasutitermes corniger P1 segment gut microbial community from laboratory colony in Florida, USA - Nc150 P1 (SPAdes) (version 2) | ecosystem: Host-associated > Arthropoda: Insects > Digestive... | reverse complement strand
ATAACATTATTTCGGAATGCCTTAAAGAGGTTTTTACTTATAAATTCCTTTTATAATAGTGAAGAATATTTTAATTATCAGAGATAATCTAGAAAACTGATAGCAAATTGAAAGCACATTACTGCACTACACTGGATATCTGGATGTTGCTGGTATTAGATGTTTTATTAATTGTATTTTATTGTTTATTATAAAGAGTCTTCTCTGTGTATTTGTTATTATATAGGTTGTATGTGACTATGTCTATATCCATAGGATTGTATCCTAACTTGGATTTATGGAATGCAAATAAATTACATTACATCAAATTCCTGCATCATATTCAAGTGGTCCCAAGTTCAAGTCTTGGTCCTGGAGGCTGATTTATATGACCAAATGCCCTGAGGAGAGAAACAAGAAAGAGACAGCCCCATTAGAGGGCATGGAAGGAAGTAAACAGGGTGATGATGGCCCATGGCAGAGGCAAACAAAGTCAAGAAATTTCTCTCCTTCTACTTTTGAGTGGCAACTCTTTACAGAGCCAGTAGTTTCTTTACATCCACCCCTATCCCATCCTTCTTTCCCCATTTATTATTGTCACTGACCATTCCTGTATTATGTGGCATATTTCTTTTCAGTCTGCTTCTCTATAAAAAAAAAAAACCATTTTCCCAACCTGGCCCACATTTGTGGAGTTTTGACTGCAATAAATTAATAGTGTCATGTTACTGTTAATATGTTTCTATTATCAATTATTATATACGCAGTAATAAGAGTATTCATTATATTTTACATATGTCCTGACAATGTTAGACGTACTTAGTTTTAAGATAATTTGTAATATCGTTATAGTTATTGTTGTATATTCACATATATGTACATTGTAACCATATTTCTTACGACATGTTCTATATCTTGAGGGTTAACTTAACCTTGTAAGGATCTACAGAATGAAAATAAATGAGAATGAGAATGAAAATAGTCTTCTGAGCCAACACTGGATAATTCATAGGCCCTGCACATTATTTCCAAGTAGTCGTGTGAACTTAGAAACAAAAGAAAAGTACACTAAGTTTCAGAGATGGTTTGTCAAAGTTCTTGTGATTCTGTAATCAGGGCACACAAAACTTTGCAGGGTGACATGGGTTTAGAAATTGGTTATTTCCGTGGAAACTAGGATGAGCAAAGTTGTCCTGGAAGAAACTTCACCAGAAATTTACCACTGCTGAATTTGTTACTCTTTAAAACTGCAGTCACTGCACAACTCTAGTGCTTACATCACTATTGCAATTAAATACACAAACAATAAATTTCAAATTAATTTCAAAATTAGCAGCAAAATGTCAGTACATGTCACTGCAATCAATCATAAGTTACTGGGTCAAATAATCATACCATAACTAAGCTAATACCACAAGAATAAGTTCTATAGTCTGTTTGTACATATTTTTGTGATTTTATCTTTCTAAGCAACACATGTTTTGGGCTGGTCAGTTTAGGCCCCAGAGGAATTTAGAAAATACAACACTATGCAAAGACTGGGAGATCTGAGGCATCCTTTTTTGTTTTTTTTTTTTTAACCGTCAGTAACACTTATTTCGGCAGACACACTATAGTTGTGAATAGAATATTCTTTTTTCTTTTCTGTTATTAGGAAGGTAGTAATGGTATTTTAACCCTTACTCTGCTAACGTGGAGAATAGTGTGAGCTTCTAATAATGCCAGCAAATGGCAGATGGGATTTAACTCCGCGTTTAAAGGGTTAACAGGAGGGACATATACTTTTTATCATCTTATTTTATTAAATATAATATCCATAACATAAGACCCATAGTCGGTAGCAACCAATGGATATAGAACCTGTCATATATATATATATATATATATATATATATATCCTCTTTCTATACAAATGTAGAACTACTCATAAGTAACAAGATGTAATTAACAAATATTAATTTTATGTTCATGTGTCTGTACATTGTGAATCAATGTCAATAACTGTCCAACAAGATGTGACTATATAGAGTTTATTATATTTCTGTAAACTGTTCCTTTTTAGCAGTTCAGCAATTTACAGAAATATAATAAACTGTACATAGTCGCGTCTTGTTGGACAATTATTGACATTAACAAACATTATTTACAATCAACAAAACAATATAATGCTACAATATCATCCTTAACATAGCATAAAATATATCTTACATGTGAAAACATACCTCAAAATTTCATAAAAGAGCCAGAATAATAAATATCAATTTAGTAGTTAAAATAAATCATACAGCTGCTGTATAATTGAAATATTCTTCCATTTTATAAAATGAATGTTGGTGAAGAAACCTTCTCAGAGATTACTTAAATTTCTTAATATTATGAGACAAACTTTTTACTTCAGCTGGAATTCTGTTATATAGCTTAATACCTATATAAAAGGGACATTTTTGATAAATAGTCAAATGTGACAATGGTTGATAGAAATCAGAATTGTTCCTGGTATTGATATTACATATCTCAGAATTCATCCACAATTGATTGTTATTATTAACCACGAAGAGCAGGAGAGAGAATACATATTGTGAGATCAGCGGTAAAATATTTAATAGTTTCAAAAATTCTCTACATAAATCCCTGATTCTTACTCCCAAGATAATTCCAATAATTCTCTTCCGCAGTTTGAAAATACTATTACCAAATGAGGAATTTCCCCAAAAGATTATCCCATAATTAATAATAGAATAGAAGTAAGAATGGTAAACCATCTTCAAGGTATCCAACATTACAAAAGTTTTAATGGCTCTAACCGCAAAAGAAGCCACACATAATTTCGGTATAATCATTTCTATATGGGTTTTCCATGTTAATGTATTATCAATCTTTATTCCTAAAAGTTTTGTTAGTAGTACTGGATTTATATTTTTATCACAACCAACATTAATGGCAATATGTGAGCTATTCATAGTTAAATTCTGTGTGAGACTAGCTTTCTCAGAATTCAGTGACAACAAGTTTGCATTAAACCCGTTATTAATATTTGTAATTTCCCCATTGTTGTCTTTTATAAAGTTGGTATTAATATTAATTATTTAATATAGCAAGTTTATTTCTTTTTGTTAAATTACATTAGAGTGGCAATCTACTCTATGAATTATTAATTTATGACTTTTCTTCATACTACTACTAATTTAATTGAAGGAAAAATTACTTCTGTAAATAATACTAATCTTTACAGCTGCCATCACAATAAGGAAATTATTGTCATGGCAACCATGAAGACTGTTGATAAAACAAATTGCTACCAACCTGAGCAGTGAAATTTGTTATGATACAGTCATAGAGTCCCACTGAAAATGTCATTTGTTGTACTTATCTACAGAGCATACAAAATTAACAGCATATTTAACACCTACAAACAGATAAAGGAAAATTCAATAAGAAAGAAGAATGGTCTTCCTCCAGACAAGAGTCATCACTTCTGGTCACGGTAAATGTATTACACTTTTGTTCTCTGAAATGATGCGATTGAAAATGCCTTGATTTTATCTTCAACATGAGTAATATTCATAATTTAAGGAAATGTAATTATATAATAATGTACTATGAAAAAGTTCAAACACGCTAATCAAATCTCTGAAGAGAAAACATGTTCACATGAGGTGGATCTGAACCTTACACAGTTTACATACTGCTGTTACATGTTTCATAAATTCAGGGAAAGAAGTTTTATTGGGAGCCATTCATTGACTCTAAGACACAAAATTATAAAGGAAGTGTACAAACTTTTGAGGCAATCAAGTTACTTTTAGTGACCCAACCAAATAGAGAAAATTTCATAACTTCTCATGCCATATTAACCTAAATGTGCTATTAGATTATTACAAACTTCACTGGTTGAAAGTTGCAAATTAAAAATATGTACTTCTTATCATTTACAGATGCTGTCGCAATATACACAACAATTTGGGACAGTTACTCACACTTGCACCAGACAATCATTTTCGACAGCTCTTTGTGAAGATATGTACAGATGGAACGTCTGAGAACTTTGTTGCAAAAAGCATCCTTGGATATTTTGGTGTGTCAGTCAATTGAATTCCTTTATACTTGTCAAGTACTGTATGTATAAGCATGGTAAAAAGCAGTCTTTACTACACCATGGCCTCAGTAAATTCCCTTTATGTAACAGAATTATATTTATAGGACATGTTCAAGGCAAAAAGCATCACACTGACAGCATGCTTCACATAACTGGTAAACATTTTAAAACATCCTTCAGTAACATGTAATACACTTCACAGTATATACATAACATGAAGAAGAAACTCAGAAATCTATATATTTAGCAGAAACCACATAAAAAATTAATACCCTCAGAATTGTTAAATATCAGCTTGAATGCTTTCAAAGTGCAATCATAAAAATATCTATCAGACAGACACTTCACATATTCATATGTGTCCAATTGGAACTCTAACCTAGAAAACATAAACACAAAAGAAAGCAGTGTTTTCTTTTTTAACTGGCAATTAGAAGATACAAAGTACTACTCTGCACATATCTTTACAACTACCTGCAGGGTGGACAGCCAGAGTTCAGTATCTGATGTGGACATGGAACTTCTCTTTGATACTATGTCCAATCATATACCGAGGCTCAGCCACCTTTTCCTTCAACACATCGTTTGTCTGGTGGCAGAGCATCAGGAGAGTGAAATCTGATCATTCACTGCCACCTAGTGTAGATGGCTAAACTGTGCAAAACTTCAACTCTACATATCATGACTTCATGGTATGGTGCTATTTATGTTTCACTGTTACTGAATTTACATTTGTGAACCATTATATAACAAGCAACTTGTAAGTATTTGGGAGCCATAATTATCATTCCACCATATGATATCATACAGTCACAGTTACTGTGCTGTTAAATAAATTACAAATAAATCCTTAAATTAATATAAAAATTAGTATCTCACTGAGCAAAGTCACTGTATGACAGGTGACATCTCGTGTGTGATTTGAAGTCCTTCCAGCATCATTGTTGAGGACTCAAGTCTTCTGGGCCACCTACTGCATCACTGTGTGAGAGGTTCACACCATTTCAAAGGATCATAATGCCTTCCTGTTCATGGTCACAAAGTCTTCCTTGCACCACTGGCCCTTACCCACTACCCCAGTGACACAGCATCACTTCCCAGAAGGTCTGAATCCCCAGGTCAAATCCTGTTCAAGAGTAAGTAAAATTTCTCACTTCATCACCAAATCCAAAATGGCACTGAAGCCTACCTCAGCTCCTATTCATTGAGGAGTCACACGTTTTTCTCTAGAGGTTAAGTAGTCATTTTACAGCTCACCTTGTACAATTTGTCATGGCCTTCTGAATATGACAGTTTGTACTGCAGCTTGCCAGATGGTTATCCACGTTGCATAGGAACCTCCTTTTCCATCATCAGATTATAAGAACACTGAAGATGGTAGCAGCAGGCTCCTCTGTAACATTGCTATCCATCTACAAAACTATATGCCATCCACCTTCACAAGAACTTCAAAATCTCTTAATCATTTGCTGCTTTCATATTGGCAGGTGGAATGTTCCTGACGTACATTTTCTTCATCTTTTTCACAATTCGGCTGCACTTTTCTATAACTGTCGCAACTCTGTGCTCTTCATTACTTGGAGTCATTTTGACACTGGGATTGGCCTTTTCACAAATAACAAGGTAAGAGAAAATGTAACCTAACTTTAAAGAGACAGATATTGTAACTTCTTCTTTCAACCATCCAATGACACTGGGATTTACATTTTGCCTCCTCCCAATAACAGATCAGTTCCAAATTTAAATTATCATACAATGCTCTCATTTAAGACAGTGCAGAGGCTGTTGATATGAGGAATTACAGGCTGTACAGTGTGCAGAGGCACCACTTTGTTAGTGCATATTCATAGCAATGTACAGGTGTGTTCTGCCAACCCTGCAGATATGAAGTCAAACCTGTAAACTTTTTATTAGTCTCCTAACCAGAATAGTATAGGGGGTTATAAAATCTTCATTTTGTGGTGTGTTTCAGCATTTGACCAGGCTTGGCTTATTCCAGGAAAGTTTTTGTAATCTGCTTTCATTTCTTTAGTACCAGTTGTTGTACTGTTGTTATTGGTTTCATACAGTAAATACAGCAAACTGTAATTATTTGCCTTTTTTATGACATATTTCGCAATCTGCTTCCCAGCCTTGATCTAAATATCCTCTTTGGTGTTTTCCATTTATTTTCATTTCCAAAACTTCCACTTGGATACTATCATTATTCATTCCATATCACCTTATTGTGTTATTTGTTACTTTATTTTCCAAGACCATTTTCTTCAAACTCTTTCCATCTTGCATGGGTTGAGCTATGACTCACGCAGTTATTCACCATCCTCTCACAACAGAGACCAGGGTTGAATCCTAGGCCAGTCCTTGTGGAATTTGTGGTGGACAAAATGACATTGAGACTTGTTTTTCTCCAGATACTTCAGTTGTTCCCTTTCAGAATCTTTGCACCACTGATCCAAACTCATTCATTCATCTATCACTGACACTATGTATCTAAGCAATTGACATCATCATTCAATAACACATTTAAAAAAGAAAGTATTTCTTTACTTTAATTCTATCTTCTCTGGTTCTACCTAATCCCACATCTGGTGTTACAACTTTACTCCACAAACCTCTTGTAACCCCCTGAGAGAAGTGAGATGTATCACAAGACAAGCTAACTGCATAAGTGAGATGCATCACAAGACAAGCTAACTGCATAAGTGAGATGCATCACAAGACAAGCTAACTGCATAAGTGAGATGCATCACAAGACAAGCTAACTGCATAAGTGAGATGCATCACAAGACAAGCTAACTGCATAAGTGAGATGCATCACAAGACAAGCTAACTGCATAAGTGAGATGCATCACAAGACAAGCTAACTGCATAAGTGAGATGCATCACAAGACAAGCTAACTGCATAAGCAAATGTCACCTCTGTGCTTTGGCTTTGTACATCGTTATTATTCACAATATTTTCATGTTAAAACAATACACTAGCTAATAGGTGTTGATTTAATTCATGTCTCTTCTACAAGAAATCAATCAGTTTAAAGAATTTTCTTAGGGAAAAATCATTTTATTCATTACAAGAGTATTTTGAATTGTAAAATATACAAGTTATACAAAACAAATAAGGTTAAACATACACAGCTAATAAGATTTTAGCACATCCAAAATCATATTTTATATTAGGAGTGTTATTGTAAGTTCCTATAATGGTTACATATATTAACGATATGCTATGCATTGATAGAATTTTACATAGTTTTTACTAAATGGTTTTATGTATAAACGATTGTAGTAATTCAACTGTCAAATTATGTATTATTTATTTATAACTATATAGCTACAATTTTGACCTGTTCTATATCTCATGGCCCATTGGGTGCCTACTGTAGATCACATGAACATGAATAAATGAATGAATCAGCGGTTAAATTAAACTATTCACCCAGTATCAGCTAATTACATGCACACTGTGTCACAAAACATAGATAGATATACAAATAGAATGATGCGTTCTAGAAGCCAAGGCTTGCAACTAACTATTTGGAGTGATAATTTTATTTTTATGGGTTTTCTTTTACTTTTATGTTTTATTTTTATTTTATATCATTTAATTTTCATTTCATTTCACGAAATGAAAATTAAATGAACTTTTGTGTTTTATTTTTATTTTATACCAGATAATACATTACTTGTCATTCTGTTACTAGAGTTGTGGTATTCCTAATGTTGCCACAGTTCTTATCCAAGAATGGTCGACAAGCACTGATAGCCTATGCATTTATCCTAGTGCTAACTGGTCCTGCCCAGAACACTCTACGGAACATGGAAATAATGTCTGAGTCTGTGGCATGCGAACAGGTATTAAGTAGTTGATTGGATGTCAATATGAGCAACAGCAACACTGCTATTAATAGTTTTGCAACAAATTCAAAGCAATTTTCATGAAACTGTTGAATGACACATCTACTTCCAGAACAGGATACTGGAGGTTCTCACAGCAGTGTTGCTAAGGCTGTAGCTCTCTCTGTATCTCTTTCTGTCAATGATAATGAAGATGTAGGCACCACAGTCCTTCAAAATGATGGGAACCACTCACTCAACAATACATTGTCACATCCTGGAAAAATATAATCCTCAGGTGGAATTCAGTTTCAGTGACAGATACTGACAGTACAGTGCTGAGGTACTGTCAAATGACTGACAGATATTGACAGCACAGTGCTGAAGTACTGTCAAATGACTGACAGATACTGACAGCACAGTGCTGAGGTACTGTCAAACAAGTGACAGATTCTGACAGCACAGTGCTGAGGCACTGTGAAACAAGTGACAGATACTGACAGCACAGTGCTGAGGTACTGTCAAATGACTGACAGATACTGACAGCACAGTGCTGAGATACTGACAAAGGAGTGACAGTAGTCAAGCTCAACACTCATCAGATTAACTTGCTATTCTGTTAAAGAAGAGGTTAGTCTGACCAGTAATTCAGTTTAACAGATAAGCAAAAAGCATATTTTTCCTTTCAGGAACAACTGAAAATTGCTGTTCAGCAGTTCACTGAAGCTATTAAGAAACCATTTATGGCTATCAGAGATGCATTTCAAACAGCAATGAACACAATCAGAACTGTAGCACAGAAGATAAAAACAATGTTGACTGCAATAAAACGGACAATTTCCAGCATATGTAAGTTTCACTGATATGCATGTCTGTAGCATGAAGTTTGTTTGTCGCAAGGAACGAAAAGACACAAGTGATTCCACCTTACAAGAATACTACACTCCGCTCTAGTCCAACTGCCACACTTACGAACGTGTATTTGAGTTCCCATCAGGGCCATCCCTATCCACCCTACATTTTCTGTTGTTACAGGGCCCCAGGGCCCCCCTCAGGTAAAGAAAATCAAAACACTCCACACTACACTGCAAAAATTCTACATATTTCTATGTTGGATTGTTTGTGCTGACTGATTTGTTTCATGTCAAAGATCAATCAATTATGTCTGTCTGCAAGCATACACTGCTACTCACCCACTCCAGAAAATGTACTGGAAGACAATAAGTGGGTTTACAACATGGTGGATACAGAGGAAAGAGTTAACAGAGTGTTTACTTAAGATGTACGATGCTCCTTGTGTGTGTGTGTGTGTGTGTGTGTGTTTGTTGTGTTTATGCATGGGTGTGTTTGATGTATGTGTGTGTATTGCATGCATGCATGTTTATGTGCACATTGTAGTGTTGTTTTTAAATTGAAAGGAGAACAGAAAATATTCCACGTTTTCATGTGGTATTATGGTTTGTACTACAGAGTAACATATGTAATTTGATATACGCATGAAATCAGAGTGGTGTTACTGTAATCATGTGTGTGGATATACATTCACCACTGCACGCACATTGACATAAACAAGTCACGCAATTTGTTCAAATTTGTTATTTTTTTCCCTAAAGTTTTAACTGTTGGGTAGGATTTATAAACTACTGGAATACTGTGGGGTTATTCCTTCAAATACTGCGTTATGATGCTGCTGGAATTTTGTTAGTCCTCTTTCCAGCACAGTGTGAGAAGTTTCTATAGATCAGTCAGGTAACTTAGTCTACATAAGAACTCTCATATGGCACAGACCTTACGGCAGTTAAATAACAGTGACTTACAATTACACAAAATTTGTACAAAAAATGTAATTAATAAAATTAAGAGCACAGTAGCCTCAATGTTCATGATTAACTGGGATCAATAAAACTGTCACAAATATCATAATCCATTTTTAACATAATAAGTCTGTTTGGTTCCATAAACTTATGAAATACCGGTCATACAAGTTTAAATAACCTCAGAAAGCATACAAGCATGCAAACTTATTTTTAATAAATATAAACACTTTTTGGAAGCATAAAATACATTATACAATTGAAGGACAGTCTCATTCCATATAGTGCCAAAGCAGTTAACCTGGCTTAATGAAAGAAAAAGCTTAACTAAGATCAATCAGTCAATCAATCAACCAGAAAGATCTGCACAGTTGCAGCAGACTGGAGGCAGCCAACACACCAACCATGTGGTCTTATTCCAGTTCACTGCAACCAGTCATGAAAAGCTGACACAATAGTATTAAAATGAGTGATCACATATGGTAGACATACTGACCATTGAGAGTGTACAGCATTTGTGTATTTAGAGTTTTCAAGTCCGTGCCTCATCATACTTTCAACTGAATCAACCAACCAGATGCAGCAACTTCTCAAGTTTATTACTTGTTGTTTAAATACAGCTCAACATGTTTCAGGCATCCTCATGACCATCATCGGGAGCTACAACAACTGCAGTAGCAGGCTCTGGTTTACTGTCGGAGCGTGGTGATAGAAGTGCTGTTGGTCGTGGTCGGGCCAGTCGGCCAACCGGCCCAACCACGACCAACAGCACTGCTATCACCAAGTTCCAATGGTAAACCAGAGGCAGCTACTGCAGTTGTTGTAGCTCCTGATGATGGGCATGAGGATGCCCGAAACATGTTGAGCTGTATTTAAATGACAAGTAATAAACTTGAGAAGTTGCTGCATCTTGTTGGTTGATTCAGTTGAAAGCATTTGTGTAGTCATGATGACATTAAATGTAAGATGTTGGGAATGTGTTTTGTTACAGTGCAGATAATAAAATCAGTACATCAGTGGCTTGGTAACATCATCAACATTTGTAACAAGAAGATGGGGACACCATACCAGCGATGCATGCGAGTGTTTGACGGCGCAGTCGCGGACTGTCAGGCCACATTAGGTCCACTATTCAAAGGGGTTTGCTCAGTCACATATCTTGTATCTAAAGTTTGCTACGTTGTCAAGATTTTTGACTACATCTGCATGTTCCTGGAGTTTGTTAATGACAGTGTTGTTGGTGTTGTGGAGAAAAGTAAGTACATTGATATTCTGTAATATTTTACACAGACAAGCAAAACAAAAAAATTAGGAAGGGAAGCTGACTTGTGTGTAACACAAGTCAGCTTCCATTGTCCCACTTAGCCATTCCCACACACAAGATATGTCACTGCACTATGACATAAACACACACTTAAAATGAGGACTGTGCTTATAAATATTCCAATTAAATACTAAATATAATTATTTTCTTTAAGGCCAGTTTACCATTCTGATTAATTAAGATATGTTTTCAATGCTTGTGTCCATATAAAACACTTAGTTTAAACACGTTTTGTTGCCACAAGCAGTCTGAAAACACAGTCTGACCACATCAGGCCTCTGCAGCAGCTTATGCCCACCCTTGGTGTACATACAGTATTGTATGGTACAGCAAACATTGTATCAGTGGTGAAACCAGAAAGTTCAGCAAATAAAACACCTTACATGAAGCCAAAGAATGAAAGGTCCCTTTCAAATATGTTAAGCCCCAAAACACAGGTATACATGCTGATGATACAGGTCTGCTGGGATGTGATGCTATGTCAGTAGGTACTGACATTTTGAAAGGACTGCACTGCCTTCACCTTCAGGGTTAAGCAGTTAAAGCTAGTGGCATGCCCGAGAGCCGAACCAAGCACTGCAGAAAGGACAGCATCACTTTCACAATGCATCTGCATGATATCATTTTCATATTTTTCCCTCCCACACTATCACATTCCCAACTACGTTTGATCTGAACCTACCAGTTTCCTGGTGATGACTGTTTTGCCTTACATCTGGCAACACCCCTCTTCAAGACCACAGCAGTACACCCAGGCTACTCCCACACCTCCCTCAGTTGGCTCATCAATCTTTCTGGCCTTCCACTAACTGGTGCCACTATACTGATACACCAACTCCTTTCACTGTCTGTGTCAGGTTCTTACCAGACAGCTTGACCCTGAAGATGAAGGCACTACATTCCTTCAAAGGGTTGAGAACCACTCATCCTGACATAGCATCACATCACAGCAGAACCACTCACCCTGACATAGCATCACATCACAGCAGAACCACTCATCCTGACATAGCATCACATCACAGCAGA
>Ga0268261_10003127_pt1 | contig 12073 bp, 10 predicted proteins | sample TergutNc150P1_FD_190353 | JGI IMG/M metagenome (GOLD analysis project Ga0268261, IMG submission 190353) | Nasutitermes corniger P1 segment gut microbial community from laboratory colony in Florida, USA - Nc150 P1 (SPAdes) (version 2) | ecosystem: Host-associated > Arthropoda: Insects >... | reverse complement strand
CCCCCCAACTGTGCATAGATTATTCTCTGTATCTGAAGTATCTCTGTACAGCTGCACATTATTTTTATTACTGCTCATGAAACAGCAGTTTCTTATAACCCACCAATACACAGTTGTATAGAATGCAGAAAAAATTTGACAGATCCTTAATAGACCAGTATGTAAGTTTTTTTTTTTTTTTGTAGAAAAATATAAGGTGATGCACTTTTTTGCAGATACAACATTTTGACAGAAGGTGTGTTTATAACCTAGCTGTCTAGTAATGTGGGAATCTCAATTTGACGAATTGTGTGGGTTATGACAAATTGCTGTTTTAGAACAATATTCACCCCCTTATATCAGTGACATTTACCAATCTTTTTTTGTGCATGGTGTTAGAATTTAATCCGGAGCAGTAGGCCCGTATTACACATGAGGAATAGAAAGAGCATGAATTAGCAGTAACTTCTTCTATCAAGGATGATTTATTATGTTAATTAATTTGTCTTTTTGGTTAGATAATAAAACGTTGTTTCTAACAAAGCAAGAATGGTACCAGTGGCTGGTTGTGGTAGTGATAGCTTACAGCTGCCAACTATTGATAGTGTGTGAAGGGACATCCAGTCATTTACGCAAAGATGCATCGACTTTGATAGTCAAACTTTTTTATGTCATAGTCCATGCCAAACAGTTTTTAGACAACATTTTTTAAGTGTATATTATTTGATAGCCTTTTATTCATTTTGTAAAGTTCAAGGTAGCCTGCAAGGAAACATTGAAATTAATCTTCAAAACAAAACTTCTTTCCCAGTTTGAATCATTTTTATCTGATTTCCTGTTGCGGTTTCATAATGTTTGAACATGAGTGAAAATTTTTTGGTATACGATGTTCTTGTGACTGCAGTGTCTTTATTGTCAGATTGAGTATCTCCATCTGTGAGGAGTTAAATGAATTCAACAATTTTCCTTGTGAGAGTTCAGTACTTCTTGAACATAATTTTTGTGAACTTATGCAACCCCACTTTCAGCTGGCAGCTTCACATTTTTTTCTTGAATACCTTCATTAGTTGCATCAGAGCGAGGGGAAGTACCATATTTACTTGAATGCAAGACAACTCTAATCTAAGATGATTCCCTCCAAAAAAATATGTCTGCCAAGGGAAAATGTAGTTATTTAAATCTAAGATGACACCGTAAAAATAAAATGTCTGCTAAGAAGAAATATCTTACTATTAACTTCATACACTTAATACACAAAGCATGTCAGATTCTATCTACCTTTACTGATCACTGTTGCTATCTCCATCTTCACAGTCAGTGCCTTTACCTTCCTCACACTAACTTTTAACATTCCCATCCTCTTCACTGCCATTCCACATCATTGTTGTCATCGTAATCATTATTATCATCATCATCAGCCTCATCCACTGCATTGGATGTACAGCATTTTTAAAAGCCTTCACAGTCACTTCCGTGTGATGTGCTGCCATGCTGTTACGATCCACACTGACTAAATACTACATTTATATTTTTTGGTTTATCAACTTACTTGAACCCATGAAGATTCACAATGTTCTCCACAACAGTGTTAATGGTGTTAAGAATTTAAATACATGTGTTCTGGATTTTTGTGTTGTGTCAGTGGTCTGATCAGTTTGAATTCATGGCTCTTTTTGTGGTTTTAATTTGTGGATTGGTCCAGATTTTATTTTTCAGTCTTGTAGTTAATTTTTATTTTTCAGTTGCCATTTTCTTGTTACTGCTCTCAGACTTGATATGTTTTCAGTTACATATCTTAACAAGTTACTGTGTCTGAGGTGCCCAACGATTGAGAATAATTTGATCAAAGGGGTCTACCAGGTTAGGTGCTTTTTTGCATGAAAACGGAAACAGAGCTGCTTTCCAGTATGCCATGCATCTTTTAGAAATTGGAGGATGGATGAAGTCGCTAAAAAAGAAGATTGTGTCAGTTAATTTCCATCTTGCTGTGTTCAGAAACCCTTGAAGCTGGGACCAATAATTTGTCCTGTAATATCGGTATGGTTTTACCACTCTATGCTGCATAATATTTCAGAAGAGTGCATATCTCACGTGAATTGGTGGTGTAGGCCTTGGTTTGGCTGCACATGGTCCAGTTCAGAGCGATCCAGTTGACTGCGGTCGTGTTTGGCATGTCATACATGAATTTAAGACCACCTCGCATATTTAAGTGCCAGATTTAAGGAAAAAACCTTGTTTTGTGTACAAGTGAATACAGTATGTGTAAACTTTGGCAGCAAGGTTTTCTACACGCTGTTATTTATTTATTTATATATTTATTTATTTATTTATTTATTTATTTGTGCTTGTGACATCCAATCTTGCTATTTTTGTGTTGCATTTCTTCAACCATTCTTGTGCTATTGGCTTGCTTTCACCATCATATTCTGAAACATGGTATCTCATGACCAGTTGTAAATAAAATAGCTTGCAACTGGCTATTAAACCTTTGTACATTGGCTGGAGGATGGAGTGGTATTGAGAGGTAACAAAATTACTTCTTTATTGTGAGGAAAACAGGTAAGTCATCAGTCACAACACAACTTGTATTCTCTTTCAGAGGCATTGGCTACATGTTTTGGATTAAATAATCCATCATCAGGCCCTTATACACGACAAATAGCAGGTATAATGTAATGACATGTCAACATGTTGTGAGATTTGAGTTTCTCACAGCAGTGTTAGTGATGATTCAGGTCTTCTTGGATATTATGCCATGTAAACTGGTAAAATGGTGCAAGAGAATGCAATTCATCATGCTCACAGACAAGCTACTTGCTTGGAGCTCATGTGAGCAGGAGTTCACTTTTTGCCTCACCAATAGTACGTATTTGTTGAGGTTCCTTTTTGGCATGTTGCCATACTGTTATCTGTCAGTATGATATAAGAACTGTGTGTTGATGTGACATTAAGTACAAGAACAAATTAAAGCCAGCACTATGTTAGATATTTGCCTGAGGAGATATGCAAATTTTCCAACCATGCACAAGTGTGTTAACATAGACTGTACTGATGAATGTTACAGAAGACTGTGATTTGTATGTTGGAGGAAAGTGGATACCAAATGAACTTTGCTCCATTGTAACTGAACAAGTATCCACAAAGACCTGATATGCTTCAGAACAGACTCCTGCTACACCAAATAAACCTCCTAGTTGCTTTGCATACATAAAGAAACTTCCCTAATTGGTGCTGAATTAAACTCATTTGGAAGTTACTTAATAAGATGTCTTGAAGCTTTCGTGAAAACAGAATTCAATAAAATCTTCTCAGGCAGACAACCACATCAAGGTGTGAAAATTCTCCATTTCATGGACTATATCTATTCACATCTTCAAGGTGCTACTGATGATTTGATGCCCTACTGTTCAGTATCCTCTGTCCACCTGGGGCTCAGGTTTGGAGTACAAGCCAATCAGGTTGGTGGGCAGTGTAAAGGGATCAATGAACTTGACGTAGGTTGTCTATTGACAGTTGTGGAGATTGTTTTAGTATTCTTATTATCAGCTGCCATGTTCAGCTTAACATGAGGCCAGCCTCTCTGTTGAAGTTTCTGGGATCTCTATTACTTCTGTCACTTTACAGTCCATGTAGGTGGTGATCCTAGTCAGTCTGTTTTTTAAAATGGAATTTCATGTCTTCTGTTTTGTATGTTTTTTGTTACAGCAGATTTTTCTGACTGACCATGCCATAGGTGTTTTATATGTTCTTGACATCTGGTTTCAATTGCCCTAGAGGTCTGGCAGACATACACTTTGCCACATTCACATGGGATGAAGTACATGCCACATGTTGTCAGGCCTAGATCATCCTTGCCTGGTCTTAAGGTGTTGATAGCTTTCTTCACTGGAATATGAATTATTTTGATATTATGTTTAGCCAGTAGCCTGCTTAAATTGGATGTGAAGTGCTGGTATGGAAGTCAGGTAACCCCAGTAGGTTTTTCAGTTGCTGTCTCAGGTTTGTTCTTGGCATGTAGGTCTTGTTGAATATCCCAACTGCTGTACCCATTTTTCTTGAATGTTTGTTTTAGGTGCTGTATTTCTTCCTGTAGGCTGTCGTCACAGATGGTTTGTGCACGGTGGATCAGAGTGGAGAGAACAACCATTTTTTTTTTTTGCCAGATTATACTCAGAATCAGCATGTAGATACAAGTCTGTATGTGTAGTTTTTTATATACACTGGGATACCCACATGGTATACAGAAACTGTACCCTCCATCTCAAACCCTGGCCGGACAGAAGTATATATACCGGACAGCAGGGTATCTAGGGTATCTAGTCATCAGTTGCACCCTGAAGATGGTGACAGAGTCAGTCCCTGAAATGGAATATTTTCACACCTTGACATGGCCATCTGCCCAAGAAGATTGTATTGAAGTTACTTAATTACTCAAGTGCAATGTATTCATGTCAGACATATTTATAGAAACTGAATGAACATTTTTGTCTTGTAGGATTATATGGGCCCCATTTTGGAAGCTGTTAGAACTCAAAACTCAGAACAAGCACAAGAATGGTCCCACTCAGAGCACTGGGCTACAGTTGAGCAGCTGATTGCAGCAAGTTTATCATCTCCACCGCATTCACGCCCACAAAGTGTGGCATTTGCTGAAGTGGGTACAGTAGGTGGTGGTACAGATAACAGTGATAACAACCTGGTTAGGAGAAATGACCATCCAGTCACTAGCCAGGAAGACCCTGGCCCACTCTGGACTTGTCCACATTGCACATACCTTAACTCTGCAGAGCTTGGCACCTGTGAGATGTGTAGCCTGCCAAGACAGACTAGTAGACTGTCTCATCTCTAGGTCTCACTAGTGGGGGAAATCAGTTGAAATACTGTATTCACTCATGTGTATTCCTCACTTTTATTTTGTACTAACAGAAAATGCAGAATACTCGTAACTGCTTCTTTCTATTTTTCCAGAAACTTGGTTTCATATTTGCAGAATTATGTAGCACTGAAGTTAGATGTGTAACTATAGTGTCAGAAGAACAACCACATTGGTAAACTTTGGTATGAAATTTAATTGAGCATTAGGTATGCAAGAGTGAATGCAGTGTGTCATTTGCTAGCACAATTATTGATCTCTATGCATTTTGCTGGGCCTTGTGTTTAATACATGGTTACAAAACCATTTTGAGTCCAAATGAGTTGATTTATGGATGCTCAGTTGACGTGTTTTATTCTCATTAATGCGTTTGTGCACCAACCATGGATTTACAGCAACAGACATACATTTAGTTCTTTTGTATTTGAAGAAGGCCAGATAAGAATATATTGGAAAATAGAAGGTTTATAACTGTTACAGTGTCAAAAACTGTAGATTTGAATGTGTTGAAACAGTCAAACTTTGTTTTTGTTAATCCTCATGCAGTGAATATGTGTCGTAGGTGTCAGGAAATGAAGCAGGGTTAATAGTATACATACATTTTTTAACATTGCCTGTCTGAACTCCGCAACAGTCTGTAACACAACATAAAATAATGTGCTGCAAATGTTGTTGCAATACATTTTTACCATTGGCTCTTCCTAGATCTGGTGCATGTTGATTAGTCATAAATTTTTCTTTGCAGCATAAAACTGAAGTTTGTTACTTTTGGCCATTTATGTCCCAGAAAGTTGCAGAAAGGTTAGTAGGGCTTAGTTTTGAAGTGGAAATTAGATCTGTAAACATCCTGTTAAAGAAATTGTTGACCAGTGTTTCAGGTTACATTCAGCGTTGCAACTGTCAGATGTGTTACAGGTTTTTAAGGGCTTTGTATAGGAGTGATCTGCATAGTGAGGCCACATCAGGTCTCAGTTTTTGTTATATACCAGAGATAGGTTGATGAATTGTCCTTTTATTAATGGGCAGTATATTTCTTTACAACTGTGTGAGCTCCCAAAATGTTTTTCTTGCTGTGTACTTATGATTGAAATGGTTTGAAAATTTAGTTATTCTGTCATGTTGATAAAGCTGTCACTGTTTCATATTCCATGATACTGAAAACTGAAATTTTATAGTTATACAGTGAATGAATGGTCTGAAACATTTCTGTGTTATATGCTTCTTGTAACTCTAATTTATAAAAATAACTGAATTTTAGTGGAACATTTTTTCAAATTGTTGGTTGCGAGTATTGAGGTTTATGCATTGGTTAGCTGAGGATTCCATAGGATATGATGCTGCTTCAGTGGGGTAATTGGATCCTTATGTTTTGAGGCAACATAGTGTCTTTATCTTCAAGGGTTAAAATGTCTTAGAAGAGTGACAGCATCGTATCCCACAAGAACATAATCCTGATTCATTACATTATTTATTTTATATTATTAGCAGACTAATTTAAATTATTTATCTTTTAGTAGTTCAACCAGTCAACATCACTGTCCTATTAATGCTTCTGCAGCATTATGTTTACATTAATACTGTATGGTCAGTGTTACCCTGCCCCTCTCCAAGAGGAAATGGTGGCAGTACACACAAGATGAAACCAACCTCAAATGCATCTAGAGCTTATAGGTGCTGGTACTGCACATCATTATGTACTGTTCAAAAACTAGCACTGAAGCCTTGTGTGATCTTGATTTCTGAGAGTAGAAGATTCAGTGTATGGTATCTGCTCAGCCTTTTTCACCTACCCTGTAACAAATTAAGTACTGATTAATAACATGAAATGGAATTATGGCTGTGACATCATATGCAAAAGTGATTTTTTTTTAACATCTCAGTGTCTGTTTACCTCTATCATAAAGGAATCTGCCATGTTCAGTATCTGTCATCAAATTCTGGATTATTAATAAATCTGCTGCATAGATGATATATTTCATCTGGTATCCGTGTCTTGTATAAGGATGTACTTCCATAACTTTTTCTTCTGTCTACCATAAAAGTTTAAATTAGTGTATATTTGGAAAAGAAGAAAGATAAGAAGAAACCCTGTTGGTTAGGGTATAACATGAAATTTAGTTCATCGTACACCACCAAAGTTAACTATTTTTGGTTGTGTTTCACTGCAGTTTGCAGACATCTTCAGAATATGTTTGTTTTGTTATGTGTCAGAAGTTGAATATTGAAATGGTTAAGTCTTTGTTCCTGTGGTAGCATTTAATTTTCATTTGAGCATTGTTTTTTGGCATTTGATTGTCTGCAGTGTGTGAAGTATTATTTTTTGACTGTTATATTCTTTATTATGTACCAAAATATTATTCATTTTATGTCACATGGCCTTTCATTTACAGATGAACATCATTTGATTGTCTGCAGTGTGTAAAAATAATTATGTACTGATTGATGATAGTGTTTGTTGTGTCTCTAAAACTCTTGTATCTACAGTACACAGTTCCACTCAAGTGGGGTGAAATAAACATATGGGTGAAGTCTGAAATCTACCAAGTTACATATTCAGACATTGTCTCAAATGTGTAGCCAATGCCCATTTTGTTCATAGACAAAACTAGACACGTGTGTGTCTTTCAAAACCTATCAAGACCAGAAGGACCTTTATTTCAACCCAAAAATATAATGATGTCTTCATTTTTTTAGAAGTCTACCAAATAGCAACTTGATAGAAAAAATTCTAAGGGATATCATAATTCTGTTGCCTGATAACATAATTATGGCATACTCAAATGTAGACCAGTTTTGCCAGAATTTAGTGTTTCTTTAGCCAGAAGTGATGTTTGATTTTCATACAAAACTATTTATTATTCCCTGAATTATGGGGCTGCTTTTAAGAAAACTGTTTCCACTTTTGCTGCAGTGATCTTAGCAAAAGCACTCGGCCAGGTTCGTTTCAGAAACAAAACGTGAATTAATGCCAACTTATATTATCCTTTCTCCTTAGAATGGGTACAACAGACATAACAGTGCTTGGGCAGCGTATCCATAATACTTTCTACGATTAAATATTATAAGCTTTAATGATCACATTTCTGTACTTGGATGGCAGGATGATATGCATATTGCTATATGATGACTTTCATTGAGGCTGAATATGTCCTCATGTTAAAGTTTTTGAAACTTGTAACTCCACTCGTTGTGAAACTACCAGTAATCTAATTCTGGGCATGAAACTGTCACTGATAATAGTATGGATCAATTTTTATAGCCAACAGATTTCGTGCTTAAGTTTGTAGAGTCACCTTGACAGTGAAGCAGTGAACACAGCATTCTGTTTGGAAAGAAAATATACATACAAGAAATGTCACATGCTGGTACTTACTTTGTAGTTAATTACATATTTTGATTGTGTATGCTTGACACATACATAAAAACAACAGTATCCAATTGTACCACATTTTTGGTTTAGGTACTTTTCTTGGACAATACAAATGTGATGAATTCTGTAATAAACTGTGTTTACAGATAAACAGATTTACTGATTTTGGCATTTGTGCACATTTTGATTGAAGATGGTTTTACAGTACATGAAAATGAAAGTGTAGTGCAGTTATGTCACAGTCAAGTTTGTATGATATTCACCTCTATTTTCAGGTGCACATAAAAAAATAGGGTACTTGGTCTAGTTACCTAGTTCAGTATTTCAGGATGACAAATATTTAGCGATGACAAAAATCCAGATTTTTCAGAATGTTCAAGCACTGTTTTTCACAAAAGCCTGACTTTGACCTTGTAACACTTCCTGTTACTAGCTATCCAAGTGTAAAACATTTTTTACCTTGCATTTACCCCATATTTGTATAACAAAAATTTTATTTTATACTTATCAAACTTTGTTTCATTATATTTTAATACTAGTTTGTATTCTTAGGCTGCTGTGACTTTTTGTGATTAGCCTGGTTGATACAAGAAATGTATTTTTCCTGTTCTCCAGTACCCATCTCCTGTCCACTTTCATTAATTTCCTCCTTAGGCATTTCCCTTTATGTATGAATTTTTGACTGAGTGGGAACTGTAAGCTCTGCTCTTACTCTTTTGTGTGTGTTGTTTCTGATGCTTTAATCTACATGAATGCTACTACATACTCAACCTATAAAAACAACCAATGTGCACTGTAGTATTCCACTGCACATAAGGTTTGTAAAACTTTGATTTATACACTATGCATGGTACACACAATATTAAAATAGTAAATGCCCAACAGGCAAGAACTGTATACGGCTTCAAGGTCATCAAGTTAACATCTGTTGCATATATTCCAGTGCAAGTAAGGTTAGTTTTGTAAGTTTATTTCTATGCTATACATGGTAGATGTAGTATGAAAATACTAGAAACTGTTCTGCCAATAAAATTACTATTAGATCAAGAATATATAACATAGACAAGAGCATTTGACAAAAAAAATTGAAGAACAAGTGTTTCCTACATGCTGGTTACATCACTTGCTGCAAATTAAATGCAGTATTTTGTCAGCAATAAAAATATATCAGTTTGCATACATTTCATTTTTTGTGTGGGTGAATAGATTCCAACATAAGGAATTAGGCTGAATGTTGAAAGAACTACTCAAGAAATGGAAATTGATCATCATAATTAGATAAACTGTACCATAAGAAAGATCAGGAACATGAAATTCAGATCCAGTTTAACCTTTATCATCCCAAGAAGCCACAAGCTTATCTTTAAATTGGATTGTTCAGTGCCTGGTGAACAACATGCTGGTGTCTGCAGGCTTTGTCTATGGTGTGCTACTGGAAAGTTAGCATGTGGTGAGACTTTTCTGTTTATAGTCATAAGTTGATTAATACTGGTATTTCTTTAACCCATTCATATTCCCTACCACAACAGATTTTGAATTTCATCTATGTCTGAAATTCAGCATTTCCAGTCTCTCCAGCACTTTGGTTGGTTCTTTGTGGGAAGGGTGTAGCATGATATTAAGTCCCTTGAAGTTCCTTTGCAGATTCTTGGTGCAGTAGGAACCCCAAAATAGGGTCTTTGTAGAGAGGTTTGCAAAGTGTATTTGTATGGATACTTGAACACACCATCAACTACCTGTTTCATAGCTTCAAGTGGAAGCTATCTTTCATTGCACAGTTCAACTTGCTTTAGAGAAACAACAGAAGCATATTACACAACAGCTAGAGGCAGGAGGTTTGAAATTTAAAATGTATTCTGCAATATAAAGTTAGTAAGAATTTTCTGGCACTTGCAGACACTGAAATATGTAATTTTTTTAAAACACTGAAGACAACAGTACAAGAATATCTTAAGTAAATGTAAAAAGATGTGGTTGAATAAAGACTGACAGGTAATGAATATTTACAAATGCTTGTACAAATAAACAGCATCATTCTTAAAAGTCCAGTACTAACTTGAAACTTGCATTGAAAAGTGTAGTTTATATAATGTATTTTGTGAATTGCTGCATACTGTATGCATAAGTGGCTGCATCCAATGTGAAGAACATTTGCCATGACTAAGTACCATGGGCATTTACACCCAGCAAATAATGGTTAAGCTGTGAGCCCCACATTATCTTCATATTTACTACCAGCCTATGATTGTAGAAAGGTGGATATCTGACCCAATTGGTGCTGCTACTAAAAATGTGGATGCTACTCGCATCTGTGCCTTACATGTAGAAACAAGGACAATCAAAGACTGTATCTAGATATGTAAACTGTAACAGAATATACTTGGTTCAAATAAGCAAACATGGAGATTGCCATAAAGATATATGCGCAAGTTCCCATATCGAATAATGTTTGGTTGTGATACCAGAATTGCATTATGTACACCAACTTATGAATGCCACCAGTGTACTAGAAGCAGAAGACAAAGAAAATAAGAAAAACTGAGACATGTTAATTAACATAAAAAAACTAAACCTATAGGTTGTTGAGGATAGAGGGATGGGATTCAAGTTTCTTAGCTGTCTAGCTGTCGTTGGTGTTATGAGATCTTCTGTAGGGGATAAAAGAGGTAATTTAAGTGCAATCGCTCATATGTTATGTAAGAAGTTTATGTAATAGTTCACTTCATTGAAATGCCAATCACAGTGGGTCAACAACATTTGAAGGAGTTACTGTATACAGCCATCTCCTGTAAGAGCCAAGACACTGTTTTGCACATTTGCATACACGGACCACTCTTTGTTTCACCTCCTCTGTCAAGTGGCATGCATAGCTTCTACAGAATGACTGGTTCAATCCCAGGGCATTACATGTGAGTTTTATAGTGGACAGATGCACCAGGACAGTTTTTCTCTGAGAACTTTGATTTGGCCATGTTAATATTATTCCACCAACACACCATACTCAGATAACGTCTGCAACCATTGACAATATATATCAGTAGTCAATAAGGTTTTGGCAACATGGATGAAAACAACTGTTTTGCATGTGCCATTTTAAGGCTATCTGAACTGAATAATTAGAAACTGCATCATGTCCCATTTTTTAAAAAAGTGGATATTTTTTTAAGTATGTGAATTGTAGAAACTGATATATTTCTCTGTTATTCAAATCGTGCGTTTTAACTTGTAATATGGACAGCGAGATTTCCTGGTACATTGCTAATTCATTTCCCGAAATCCCGTAAAGAAGAAAGTAAACATAAGATAATAGAACTAAGCCTGTTTAAAAGCAGTGCCTTCTCATATGGTATTTGAATGTGTGTAGAACTTTAAAAAAATTAATTATAAGTATTTACATTTATTACTTTATTAAAAAATGTTACTTTTTGCATACTCTAGGCTCTTCCCACCATTTTTCAAGCATGAAATATGTGCTTTGTGCTCTTAAACCTTCTATGCCTTCAACATAAGGTCTAGTGTAATCGATTCTTATGCATTCCAGGCAGATCTACATGACATAAAATCTGTGTGTAGTACGATACTTTGCTTGTCACTTTTGATGTCGGCACACCTGATATTGTCTGAAAAAAAGTTGAAAATGGTTGATTAATGTGTGCATATTCTGGGTTCTCGCCATTTTCGAGCATGAAATGTATGCTTTGTGCTCTCAAACCCTCGTCTCCCTCAGTATATGGTCTGCTGTCATTAATTTGTATGAATTCACGGCATCTCCTTCAAACGGGCCGTAAAGCGTCCCTCCTTCCAGATGGCCGCTGCCTCCTCCTTGTCACCTCTTCCCCCCCCCCCCCCCC
>Ga0268261_10003126_pt1 | contig 12075 bp, 6 predicted proteins | sample TergutNc150P1_FD_190353 | JGI IMG/M metagenome (GOLD analysis project Ga0268261, IMG submission 190353) | Nasutitermes corniger P1 segment gut microbial community from laboratory colony in Florida, USA - Nc150 P1 (SPAdes) (version 2) | ecosystem: Host-associated > Arthropoda: Insects > Digestive... | reverse complement strand
CGATCGAAAGAACCAGACGCACGCGGACATACGCAGAGCACCGCATGAACCAAGTGGCAGCAAATAACAACAGCTAGGGATACCCCTGATGATGGGCCGATAGAGGCCCGAAACATGTAGGGTTGTGACGCACAATAAAGAAATATTGCAAAAGTGACATCTGTTGGTGATACTTAATATAATTACAGAGCAACAGTTGACAGTCTACATGTAAATGTGCATGTCGCACATATTGGGAAAAATAAAACATATATTTTTACGTTCAATTTAACAATCTCACTAATTTTCATGTAATCTTTAACACACTTAAGATGTCTACATTTTTGCATACAACAAGATATGTCTAATTCTTTTCTTCTTGTGTTCTACAGTGAACGACATAATATCATACAGAATGGCTATGTAGCAAACTGGAACAGCTCTGGTTACTTCGAAGTTTACCATCCAGCGTGTACGTATAGTGTCTAAAATGCTTGACAAAAAGGTCATGTTGTCACCTGGCAAAAGTAACTTTTAACGACGACAAATCATTTTATATAAACATCATATTCTGTGGTGATAATTATACATATTGAGAATTTCATCGGTCCATACAAAAACAATGAATAGAATCTGTCAAACCATTCAATATATAACACAGTTATTGTTTTATGATCAGTTTATCTCAATCCAGATATTGATGACAATTTTGATTTGAAGACTTTAAGATAGGAATTCGCTTAGCTCCACTGTGCTCACCGTTCTATTTTATCGTGTTGAACTAATAAAAATGTGAAATGGACATTGTGTCTAACAGAAAGGTGAGGTCTGAAAGAGCTTTAGAAATGTACGCACCCCACCTAAATCTGGTAGCTGATTTGTGGTGCAAGATAACTGAGGAGGGAATAAATTTAAACAGACAAAGGAAATAGCAGAATTTTGTGAATGCGATTGATGTGGCACAGAATATTAAAGGATTTCGACACTTATCGTTTATTTATTATTTTTAAATGCAATGAATTCCAAAAAAGTCAAACTGACGATTTGTAATGTTTTACTGAGTGTTAAAAAGGTCTTGTTTTCTCTCCCTACTTACGTAACCGACTCAAGAAATAAACAGATTAATTGCTCGAATTTTATTTCTGGTTATTCTGATTTAAATTCCTACAGACACACAATAACGTCTGTCGTCTATCCCAGTTCATCGACAACACGCAGCCTTCTTTCTCAAACATTTACTTATTAAAAAAACACACAAATATTATTATATTATAAGTGTGTACACACTAAGATACTTCTGAAATTTGTAAACGTTCGGTAAATAACATGCAATTTCTCACAACCTCACATAAAGTAATTCCAAAATTTAAATTCCAACGAAATCTTCTTTGCAATAACTTTCTCGTATATAACTTTGCAGCAAGCTGGAGTGGGCCATTCTACGTGTTAGCAGTTAAATACGACAGTTACGTCATTTTCAAGCACTGTCCCTTCCATTCGGATGAATGTAAGTCAGTGTAGTGTGAGTATTTTTATAGTGCAACACAGTGATATAGTTATAATGCGCTTTCGCAAATTTAGAAAGTGTTTACTGGGTTATTCTAGGATTTCCGTTTGCTCTCACAGGACGGATTAAAAAAATAACTTATCTTGCAACTTTTCCAAAACTTTAGAGAAATTTATATTTTACTAAATGCTTACAAGCTTAAGGGGGTACTTCACATAATGAGAACTGAAGATGTATCACATTATCTCGCTTAATTCATGTTATAATAAGGAAACATACAAAATAATTATTTAGATTAAACCAATAAATTTATATAATGTTCAATACATCTGTTCTGAACACTATCCTTCATGAGAAGAGTGGGTAATAGTAATAAATCCAGACACGGAAAAGATGATAATTCGGCGCATTCTCGTTGCATGTTGGTTTGATAAGGCTAGAAAGAGACACCCAGAATATACAAAAAGCATAAGAAAGAAAAACAGGGAATTATATCGGAGTATATAAAACATGCAGCAGATGGTGAGAAGGAATAAATTTTAGAAAATATCATTTGTCACAATTTAGTCAATTGCTTATCGAGGCACTTAAATGCAAATAACTGCCGATTATCTGCTTGCAGTGTTTATTTATGTGGCATTTCGAAGCATCCGGCCTGATTTAGCGACTGTGTGGGACGTGCTGAAGGAGTTGCGATACAACAACATAGATGACAGCCAGTTGTTGAATTTTAGTACAAATCGCTGCCCGTGCTTGACTGTCAACAGAAGAAGGAATTTACACATTCAGACAATGGTGCAGGAACTGAAACGCAAACTTCTGCGACTGTAGACACCCTGGTCAACTAAATATATTCATTGTATGCCATACTTTGTTCCAGAACTAGAAATTAAATATTATTGAGTTAAATATCATATATTGGTTTAATTTTCCTCACTTAAAGCCCTACATTGATGACTAAAATTTTCAACGAAATTTATACTCAAGACCGTTTATTTCAGTGTATGTGGTGACTACCCTACAGTCTGGCCGAATGTGGTTCGGTATCCCTGAAAAGCGAAGTTCTTTCTCTCGTTCCATCCGCCAAATCTCTCTCTCAATCCACGCCTCAATTTCAGACGGTACCGGCGGTTCTTTCTGCGGCTAAATAGCTGTTCCATGTTTAGGTTAACAACACACTACACTCTAGGGTCGTCGTAAAGATCACGTCCAAGTGTATCTCTACTCCATAATAAGATTCGACACTCTATGCTTTAAGAGTAACACTGAGACAATGTTGCCTTCAACAGTTCCAGACAGCATTTCTGGAAGACTGCCCGCTATTTGCCGACAGTGATTAGCACTCAAAGTTTCATCTGTTACTTTATGTACTAGCAGACGTAAACACCCAAACATTATACACACTGCATCACGGTGTGTTTCTTGAATCGAACAGCGATTATTTTCCTGAACAGCATTAACTTCTTTAATTTCATAACCTATATGCAGATTGTCTGATGCTGACCCTACATTTCTTTCCAAATCGTGTCTGGTCTACACTATACAGTCAGAATAAGGCCCGAAATTAGTTTCCAAGCCTCTCTGTGAGTACTGATAACATCTAGTCATCAGAGGTCCTGTAGAGAGGCCGTTCCTTGAAGTTCCAATCGCAGATCTCCAATATATACAGATGATCGGTTTACCGAGTCACCTTTTACTGTCTCTCAAAACCCCCGTTTAACGAAACGTTCTCCAGGATTCACAAGGGTGCCCCTGCAGCTGGTGTTACTTTTTCCAAAAGATTGTTTTATATAATACCGAATTTCCCAACAAAGGAGGTCTCCTCGCAAAAGAACTGCTCAACTCTCAGACAAAGCCCCGTAAGGCTCCGGCACTTCACCTGTACGCGAACGGGACTCCCAAGGTGTAATACGCCTGTTTCCAGAGCATTCGTTTATATGTCCTTCAGGGTCCCCTGCAAAGGAACCCTTCCTATAAGTTTCCCTCGCGGAGCTCCCATAGAGAGAGAGAGACGTTCCGTTTTCAGAAAATAATTTTATTTATCTCTCAGAGTTCAAAGTTCACGAACCCCCTTCTTTCAATCAGCCTTTTGCTTATAGAGAGGTGCCAGTTTTCAGAGCCTCCTTTTGCACATAACTTGGAGCACCGGATAAAGATCTACTGTTTAAACAATATCTAAACCATCTATCAAATTCCCAGCTAAAGAAGTCCCTTTCCAAGTTCCAAATAACAGGACCTAGATGCTCCGTTTCCAGAGCCAAGTTTGTTTAATTCATTCATATCTCTCAAATTTCCCAATTGGTAAGAGCTCGTCCACGATAGAGAGGCGAAAATATTCGGTCACCGCCCACGAAGCTCCGCGTGGACCAAAAGCCTACATACAATGGAGTGCGGTCTGGTTCCACAAGGGGATCATTTAAGACACTGCTTTTACTACCTCAGTGACATGCAGCCTTCAGCACGATACATTTAACCTTGTTTGGGTAGACCAGAACACCGTTAAGCAGCGTGCGGTTTAGTAACCCTCTATAGGTTGTTCCCACCACAACAGTTACCGACATCCACTTGATTCAGGGTACGTAAACCCAAGAAACCCAGTTTCGAAAAATTGGACGGGTTTACAGGAGGAAAATACACCAATTAATAAAGATGGTTACCGTTAAAATGAAGAAGTTCCACTCACCAGAACTGTGTCAAAAAGTCTGTGTTTATACATTTTTCAGGACCTCCACTTTGGTATTCGTTCTTGCACAACTCCAAACATTTTATGAAACGTTATCAGGTGCGCTCATAATATGCACTGTTTGTTCACTACAGGTTGATGCGCTATGTCGAGATAATGTTGAAAAATAATTAATTAATTTATTTCTCTAATATTTGAGATAATTACAATCTGCTTCAAGGACGCTATAAGTAATCTGTTTGAACGCTTACACATTGAGAGGAGAAGCTATCCAGTGATAGTTCTCCCAAGTATAGTCACAGATATGTATGGGTGATAAAAGATGTGGTTTTAATTAATTTTCATAATCCTATCAATTTTTTGTAGTCTAATCGACAAGTTAGATTTGGTTTCAGGCGACTGCGAATTTGGAACTCTAAAACTGAACTATTTTGCTTGGACTAAAGTTGGTATTAGTGTATTTGAATTCTTAACATATGAAGAAGCTCTGAAATTTCTGCGTGCTTTATTTTTGTTTCTGTTTCTACTACCAAACTCTCAACAGTTCCTCTCACAGGGTTTACATTCGAGCAACTAAACGATATATGTATAGTTCATTGGTGATAATGTGAAAAGGATTTATTATTTTATGACTTAAAGAACATTTCATTATTTTTATACAAGGCTTTCAATATGAAATGTTGAAGGCCTTGTATAAAAATGTGAAATATGAACACCATTTATAGAGCCTTTACTGAATTGCGAAAAACGACTATTAGCTTCTTCATAGCTCTTCTTCTGTCTGTTCCTCCGGATGGAACGATTTTGATTGGACTAAGCTTGGAATTATATATTTGGATACTTCCTGTAGCAGGTAGTTTTAAAACTAATGCTCGGTGTTATATTCCATTTATTTTTCGATTAACAAAATCTAAATAATTCTAGTCTTCTATATTGAAATATATCCGTTATTTATAAACAATTAATTGGTGATAATATGAGAGAAAACAGACGTTATATAACTTAATGTATATATCGGAAATTTAATACAACTTCAGACAACAACACTAGGTAAACTGATCATGTTATTGAATCATTCACAATAGCAATTCAAGTATGAGCTACGTTGTGTCTGTCTGTCAGTTCGCATGGAACAACTCGGACAACAATAGAAGGATTATAATTAAATGTGATATTCAAGTACTTTTCCAAAATTGGACAGGAATATTCAATATTTAGTAAAATTTTTGCCACGAAAATCATCTACTTTACATGAAGAATTCTGTGCGTTTATGATAATATCTGATTGGAATGAGACATATTTCAGACAACCTTTGAGTAAAAATCAAAGCACACATTTTAAGTTATTTTTTTTTTCGATATTCGTGCCCCCTTTAAAAGAATGTAGAACAAAATATTACAGGAAGACAGGCCATATATGAAAATATTATATGGTGCAGTTTTTTTACTAAACGGGTAAAGAAGGCTAGAGACTCAGGTTTACATTATTTAAAATTTACTGACTTTTAAAAACTACAAATGCTTATGTGAACGCAATTCAATCCGAAGAAATACGTATTATTTTCACGCCTGCGTTCTTGATCGGCAAATTACCAGCTGCTCACGTTAACAGCTGATCCATTTCTCTCCGCACAACTGTATGTTTGAGAGAAGTGGATAAATATCTCTGAATTCCTTAACCGAAAAGTATAAAACCCTTAATGAAAATGATGGCGACTTCAACCGAATATCTATTACAAGTTGCTAGACAAAAGACTTGATCCAATTATCGCTACATAGCTGCATGTATGGGAGACGAGGGTAAAAAACGTACAAATTTGAAAACGAATTTGGACGCAAATAATGAAGTTAAAAGCCATGTGCACTTAAGAAATTCCATTCCCCAGAAGTGTGTCACAAATTTCGTCTTCTTGCAGTTTTCAGGTCACCAACCTTGGTACAGACACTTGCTCAAATCCGATGCGTCTGACAACAATTCTGACAGTGTTGTGATCACATATGCAGTTGCTGTTGGAAACTGCACCCTAATCACTGCCCACATGTCAGGTGGGTTGAAAATACCTTCGGTTAGTTCACTGTGATTTGCGGCGGTAAATTGTGATAGTGCGTAAGACGAAATTTTCGGGTACCGACATCTGTGGACGCTAAATGTGATGTCGCTCTATCGGTATTTGATAGTAATTAATTTTGAATTATTTCCCAGTTTTAGACTGTTAAAACCTTTAGCCTCGTAGACCCTTGCTAGGTAAAAGTTTCGGAGTCTGCAGCTTCCTATTTGCCGACTGTTCCACCGAAAGACTCTGAAGCTAAAGGTTTTAAGGAGGGAAATATATATACAAATTTTCATACATTAACTGCCCATATCTCCACACACACACACACACACACACACACACACACACACACACACACACACACACACACACACACACACACCTATAAACTTTAACCAACGTTCCATAGGTTTCAGTTCCACAGAATATTTTAACAGCCACCAAAAACAACATGAAAATAGATATTCACCGAGCGGCCATATTTACATTTTTGAAATCTGCGAAAACTAAGCATTCGTCAGGTTTTGGCTTGTTCTCCGTTCGGACGTCCACAACTTCGATGCGAAAATAACGGTTCCCACTTGATGGATTATTATAAATAATTTGAGAATTAAAAAAAAATCTATGCAGAAAACGTATATTTGACTAAACTCTGTTACGAATAGCCGGCACTAGATATAAAGACACATGTATATTATAACAATATTTTCCTGAATTTTTTTTTCAGAATGAGAAAACTTTCTGACACAATTTGTAGACAGAAAGAGCTAAAAAGTTAAAAGAAATTCTTGATAATATTTGTGTTATGTAATAGGAAAATATATGATTCACTTGGTTCAGTTCCCCCAATTGAGTAAAAAAAAAAATTCTTTTCTCCATAGCGCCCAATCTGGCTCTTGTTCCATGCCTCATTTTAAAGAATTACCTGTGGTATTTTCAGTTGGTAAAAGCGGATGGGAATTGAAGTTAAGGGCAGATCTACATATAATGACTTTGCAGAGAATGAGTGGAGGTCTACCTCTACACCACTTTAATTAACCATACTATTCTCTTCATTGTAACACTGAAATAATTTGGCCTTCACCAATTCCGGCCTGTATTTCCGGAAAATCTCCATAAGTTACCGACATTGATTTTTCCTCTAAAACCCCAGTCGAGACTTCATTTACCATAACGTTTATACACCCATAAAATATACAAAATGCATCACAGAATATTTGTGTGTTTCGTATGATCCTCAGAACAAAGAGAATATATTTCCCAATACAATATTTGGTGGTTTATTATTATATCCGGGATGGATAGAGTTTGAATGAAGATAGAAAACAGTTTATTAAATAACTGTGAATGATATATGTCTTGAAGCAATATCCACATAAATTAACGTACAGTCGGTCATCATCAAAGGACAATGAGGTTTGGTATTTCTGTTCTTACCATTCTGAACAATACGAACTGCTCTGACCAACACGAACCGTCACTACCGAAATAACGTAATGCCTGAACTATCTGTAGTCAGCAAAGCGATTACCACCACAGCGGTCCTCTATATTAAGTATTGCAACAAACTGGGTCTCACTTTCTGACTGTCAAAATATAAGGTATAGCGTAGAACAGGCCATAATTGACTAGAAAGAAAGTAGAAGTGTAGCTATAATCTTTCCTTAACAATTTCCCCACGAAAATAATTCGATACCAACTGTACAGTAGTTTTGCCTCGCCCGTTGCGCAGTCTGTTGTTGCTGATAGATTGCTTTGTAGTCCAAGAATGATTTAAAGAAATTAATTTTACAGTGCTTGACAAATACATTTAACTGGGGTTTTACATACCCACAATACGTGACATTGTTTCTATCTGTCGGTCTTTCTGTCTGACCGTCTGTCCTCAAGTTTTGAAAACGCCGAATTATTTTCCATTGTCCTTCGGTTGTTTGACGATGTTCATAGTCATTACACGAGTAAAAAATTATTCTCTATCACTTGTTCGAAGTTCACAAAAACGCTCTTATTGTCGGTTTTGAAACACGAAATACATAATTCTTGTCAACGCTTAGAGGAGCTTTTCAAAGTTTTGGAGGTGCAGAATGACAAAAGTGATCCCAAATACATAAAGGTTGTTGTGTATTGTCTCAGTTTCTGTCAGTGTTGCAGTGAATCAATTTAAGACATCAGACGGAATGAATGAATTATGAAGCAATAAATAATAAATAAAATCTGTTTTTCTCCCTATTCTACTCTACGTTAGACCGTAACGCACAGCGCAATTTTTACATTCAGTACTGTATTATAATACGTTATTGTGAGAAATAAAATCAGAATTTCTACAAACTGTGTCTGGAATTTTGAAGTTATGAAACATCCAGGGAGACCTAATCATAAATATGGATATGCCTTCATGTACTATAACAGTCACTCTTGTCATATTTTATTAAGACTTGAATTTTTAGAGAGATTTAGAAAATTCCTACACACGAAAAGAGACATTGTTGAAAGCTGACGGACAGACAGAATACGGACAATCAAGTTGAACCTAACAGTCACTTATTTCGCCTACCATTTTAACAGAATATAAAAATATAAAGAAAGGATGGAAAATATTTCTTTCTTACAAGCAGCATTGGTGTCACGTCACAACACATAAACAAATTCCATTGTTAGACACACCTGATTTGCCTTAAGATAAACATGAATTAAATTTTCACTTTGAATGTCAGCCATTTTCAATTTTATAAGGGCATTGTCTAGTATCCTTTATGGTTACGTCACTACTATTTCCTTCCTGACATCTCCAACTTATTACAAGCTAAAGAACGCACCTCTCGATGAAGAGAACAGTGTGCATACAATAAATCAAGATATCCACGTGATGTATGAAATGCCTGCCACAATGAACGTATACAGAGCGGAATGTAGCTTCTCTGATGCTGAATCACATTTCTTCCCAAACAATTCTTCGTAGAGTTTGCTAAATATCTCTATCACTAACCGAGGACAAGTGACAAGGATCTTTAAGATATTATCAAAGAAGTAATTATATTGAAGCAGAACTGGCCTTGCCCTAATATGAAATAGCATTCGTGCACGAGTTTGAAAATTGTGCGTATGAAAAAATCGAAGAACGAATTCAAAAAGATGATCAGACTGTCTGTCTTTAGCGAATAGGACGATTGGGAGAACAGACGATGTGTGTTGACTGCATATCCACTGTGTTTACTGTGCTAAGGGAAAGAAAGTGAAAGACAATTTCCATATTAATTGTATTCTCTTCTTGCATGTATTAAATATAACACAAAGCTGATTATTCAATTATGTTTACAATGTCATGAGAAGGACAGAATATTTTGCGTCTTTGAATAGAGAATTATTCCTAATGCAGTGTATATTGCATGATGAAGAGCGAGGAATTAATTTATACCACACACTATCTACCGCTTTAGACCGGTTTTTCACATAAACCGATGTCGTTATCAAGGGGTAAGGATGTATTTCATTGTACCACCAAAACGGTATTTTTATTGAACTCAGAAAGACGAAATTTAAAGGAAATTGATGGCAGCATGTACGAATTGTATAATTTTGGCAGCAACACTGCTTGTTAAGAAAAAGTTGTAGCTTAGGATTTTGTAATATTTGTTCATCATCATCATCATCATCATCATCATCATCATGTTCAGGAAAAATTAGGGTTTGATTCCTGTTCCTTGTATCCTCAAAATGAAATTGGTTCCTCCATCTCTTCCTCAGTCGTCCTATGTGTCTTCGTCCTTTTGGTTTATATTGTAGTGCTTATTTAGGTATCCTGTTTGTGTCCATACTTTGTATGAGTTGTAGCCACTTTTCCTGGAACTCTTTCATTTTCTTTACTATATTCTCTGCGCCTGTTTTTTCCCTAATACTTTGGTTGTTTTCTTTATCTAGTTTTGTTATTCCAAGTAGGTGTCTCAAAAAGATATGTTTATTTCCTTATAATTCCATTTTTTAAATAGAGCTACGAAACTGGAAACAATGCCTGGAATAACAGCAGTGCTGCGCAACCACAGACTCGGAAATAGTTGTCCAGATATTTTACACTCCATTTCACTGATTGATGTGTGAGGAGGTCTGACACATAATTCCATTTAAAAGAAGGGATTTCTTGCTTATCTGTATTATCAAACACACATTCCATGCTAAAAACAATCCACGGTACTAACAAAGTATCAGAATGGAAACAACACGCTCAAAACAACAGACAATTGTCATAATTGTGTCCTGGTGACTTGTGTTAGAACATACATTTATACAAGACTGATAGGGCTACCAATGAGTAAGAGCGGAATTCAGCGGCTTCTTTTTGCCCCACGGACAATAATTGTCAATGGAAAATTGTCACTAAATAAGGATCATGACAACGTCAAGCCGTGCAAATCTACATGCAAATTTACACATCCAGCCAGAAATTCGTTGTTACAAGACGAAGTTAACTAACAGGATCTTATGTTATATATTATCATAATTGCCTAGAAAGAAAGTAGAAATATAGCTATACTCTTTCCTTAAAAATTTTCCCACGAAAGTGACAAGAAACTTTACGATATTATCAAAGAAGCAATTATATTAAAGCAGAACAGGTCTTACCCTAATATGAAATAGTTTTCGTGCACGTGTTTGAAAATTTGGCATATGAAAAGTTCGAAGAATGAATTCAAAAAGATGATCAGACTTCTGTCTGTCTGTCTTTAGCGAGTAGGACGATTGGGAGAACCGACGATGTGTTTTGACTGCATATCCACTGTGTTTACTGTGTTAAGGGAAAGAAAGGTAAGACAATGTCCATATTATTTGTATTCTCTTCTTGCTTGCATTAAATACAGCACAATGCTGATTATCCAATTATATTTATAAAGTCATGAAAAGGCAGAATATTTTGTGTCGTTGAATAGAGAATTGTTCCAAATGCAAAGTGTATTGCATGAAGAAGAGTGAGAAATTAGTTTATACCACACACTATCTACCGCTTTAGACGAATTTTCACATAAACCGATGTCGTTATCAAGGGGTTAGGATGCATTTAATTGTAACACCAAAACGGTATTTTTAATGAACTCAGAAAGACGAAATTTAAAGGAACTTGATGGCAGCAAGTACGAATTGTATAATTTTGGCAGCAACACTGCTTGTTAAGAAAAATTTTTAGCTTATGGTTTTGTAATATTTGTTCATCAACTTCATCATCATCATCATCATCATGTTCAAGAAAAATTAGATTTTGATTCCTGTTCCTTGTATCCCCAAAATTAAATTGGTCCCTCCAACTCCTCCTCGGTCGTCCTATGTGTCTTCGTCCTTTTGGTTTATATTTTAGTGCTTATTTAGGTATCCTGTTTGTGTCCATACTCTGTATGTGTTGTAGCCAATTTTCCTGGTACTGTTTTATTTCCTTTACTATATTTTCTGCTCCTGTTTTTACCCTAATACTTTGGTTGTTTTCTTTATCTAGTTTTGTTATTCCAAGTAGGTGTCTCAAAAAATATTTGTTTATTTTCTTATAATTCGATTTTTTAAATAGAGCTACGGAACTGGAAACAATGCCTGGAATAAGAGCAGTGCTGCGCAACCACAGATTCGGTAATAGTTGTCTACATATTTTAAACTTCATTTCACCGATTGATGTGTGCGGAAGTCTGAAAAATATTTCCATTTAAAAGAAGGGGTTTCCTGCATATCTGTATTATCAAAATCACATTCCATGCTAAAAACAAACCACGGTCCTAACAAATTATCAGAATGGAAACAAAACGCTCAAAACAACAGACAATTGTCATACTTGTGTCCTGGTGACTTATGTTAGAACATACATTTATACAAGACTG
>Ga0268261_10003125_pt1 | contig 12080 bp, 14 predicted proteins | sample TergutNc150P1_FD_190353 | JGI IMG/M metagenome (GOLD analysis project Ga0268261, IMG submission 190353) | Nasutitermes corniger P1 segment gut microbial community from laboratory colony in Florida, USA - Nc150 P1 (SPAdes) (version 2) | ecosystem: Host-associated > Arthropoda: Insects >... | reverse complement strand
TTCAAACACATAAACGAAGAAAATAAACAAGTTGTATGTTTTCTTCTACTTGCGGTGTGACACTTTGCATACCTCCGTGTCTCGGCGAATACACATTAAGAAAAATTAAAAGAGGTACACAAAAATTTATTATCGTACACAGAAAAGCTAACATTTCAATTAAAATGTCTTGTACACTATTATGTTCATTGATGTAACCAAATAATTTTTACTGTAACGGATAGGCCTTCGGTTTTAACAAATAACAGTCCCCGCTGACAGGGAATGTATGTTTGACATACAGATGAGAAAAATCATCGATCGGGGGGTAGTTTTTTAATTTGGGATTTACAGTGTTTAAAAGGGGCACGCGCGGTCGCAATTGGTTGAGGCACTGCGCTACAAGTCGGAAGGTCGTGGGTTCGTTTTCCGATGGGGTCATTGAAGATATTTATCGACGTAAGCCTTCCGCCCTCACTATGGCCCTAGAGACGACTCAGCCTCTAACAAAAATGAGTACCAGGGGTATTTCCTAGGGGGTGAAGGCAGCTGGTGCGTAGGACTGACAGCCCTACCACCTTTATGTGCCGACTTTTTAGAAATTCCAGAAGCTTCAACGCCCTGGAGCCATAAGGGCCTGTCCAGGCCTGTAATGGGATAGCTTTACGTTTTACAGTGTTTTACGCAGGAGGAGGTGGGATCTGTGCTTGAGAAACAGACCTCATTACCAGATTTTGGTAAGTGACCAACTTGACGCACAGTTCCTTATTGACCTGCATGCCGGACGGCCACTAACACGGAGTAATTACACCAGAAGCTGTATTAATACAATTGTCCTCCTCAAGATGAGCACAGAGTTGCTCAAAGCATGTAGAGGATTCAAATAAACATTATAGAAGAAATTGTGCGGCAAGTTGGTCATAAATATAAAATTTATTGATGCAAAACAAGTAAAACAAGTATACAAATACGAGAACATCAAAACAAAATTGTATAAGAACAATGCAGCTATCTGGTAGAATCAAGCAATTAATCCCAAACTACGTCAGCACAAAAGTTAATGGCAACAACCCAAGATAAGGGTTCCATATTGATTTGCACACCGGACGGCCACTAACAGAGTAATTATACCAGAAATTGTATTAATACAATTGTCCTCCTGAAGATGAGCACAAAGTTGCTCGAAACGTGCAGAGGATTCAAATAAACATATTATAGAAGAAACTGTGCGTCAAGTTGGCCACTTACCAGAATTATACGAAGATGCACGGTCAATATTTTTTGTAACCATGCTACAAACGATCAGTTTCGCAAGACTTTCTTGCTGGTTTGCTGTTTTGTTTTGGCGCGCTGTGAAATTCTTGTGTATCCATACACTGTGGCTTAAAAGTCGTTCAAGGTAAGCACGATGTAAAAATGCGTTAGTGATCAATTCTCTGTTGAGTGTAATCTTGAACCATTTGTCGGTTTGGTAAGTAGAAAGAAATCTTTCCTATTCAGTCACTTTCTCCAGCAAGTGTTTTCGCCTATTGTGCTGCGCCTAAAAACATAATATGGGGCTGTTCGTATTAAGAAGTGCGTATCGCCATATTATGATATCAGTTTCTTATTACATCTTTTGGGTTTTTTAATATTACATGTGACTCTAAGGAGAAAATTTGACCCCGAAAGAATGAAGACAGCTATTGGGGTTATGAAGAAAACGGAGATGTGCGGCAATAAGAGTCAAATATGTTTAGCATACCGTACCGGCATAATTCACCATAATCCTACGTGTCTTTACATCACTGCCGAGATTGACATCACTGCTGTACAGCATAAACACAACAGACTTTTACGATTACACGGAAAACGTCAGATTTTTCTCTTCAATCCCAAAAAAGGGAATTGTTTGTAACAATAGTCACTTGTATGATTCCAACTGGACACCTCATTCCTCCGCTTCTTTTATTTCCAGAGAAAAATATGAAGCTCGAAATGATGAATGGCACACCGCTTGCATCAGTGTACATTTGTCATCTCTCGGAGTGGATATAAAGCGAGCTTTTCACCCAGTGTTTTCTTCATTTTCTTAAAAACACAAACCCGGAAAAAGAAGATGCTGTAATCCCAGCATTAGACGGGCAGTATTCACACACACAAGGAACCGCGGGATCATTAATATAGCTCAAGCGAATCATGTTGACATAATTTGCCTTGTACCTTACGGCAGCCGCAAAACACAACCATCGAATAAAGCTTTTGTGGGACACGTGAATTCTTTCTACTGTCGAGTAGTCACCGTCTACCGATTTGAACTACTTGGCAATATTTGCAAGGTGTCTCCAACAAAGAGACGGCCACTAATGGCCTTTTGACTTTGACAGGAACATCTTTAGGCAACAGTGTTCTCTTGTGATTGCATAAAACAAATCTGCTACAACTGTGAACCATGCTGCTACAAGGAAGAACAGTGACTAGCCATCATCCAGTTTTTCAAAATATCATCCGTTCACTTCTGTTGCGGCTGTCTGAGGATCGGATATGAACCCCATGCCAAGCTCGGACTTAAAACCAATTTATCGCGGTGGAACAGCAAAGAAATTGAGTTATCTTTACAAAATATTGTTGAGAAAACTTCTAAACAAGAAACGACAACAGGTCTGAATACAAAAACTGCTGGCTGCGTTGAATGCTTTTCGTACAAATAAAAAAGGGAAAGATAAGGTTTCGCGGGGCTCCAGCTCCATCTGACTCTCCATCAGTTTCTGAAAGTGAACTAGCTGTTCCTGTCTCTGACGATTCGATTGACGAGGATTACGAAAACGACCCAGCGTGCCTGTATTGTGCTGGTCGTTTCTCTGAAGACCACAGTGGAAAAGACTAGAAACGACATGCGAAATGCACAGATGGGAGCCCAACGTGCATGCTGTATGGAAGAATTTTTTATTCTTGAACTTTCAGCAATCAAAGCGTTATTTTCTCAAATTGTTTTATTTATGTTCGTTGTTTTTTTATGTAACTATGTCTGTGTGTTCAGTGTAAATTACTGCCCTCACAAAAATAGGAAGATGGAACGCTTAATTAGGTAATATGCAGCCTTAAGTAAATAAAGCGTACAAGCATTCTTCTTTTTACAGTGCCTAATATTTGTGTAATAACAGCCTCGTTATAATATAAAGCAAATAAAATTATATTTATGTTTCCAATTCTTTCCTGCATTTTTCCCAGTTTAACTACAGTTTTGAAACCATGGCAATAATAGGCAACTTCCTGCTATATCGCCTAAGTTATTGGTTTTGAATTACTTGAATATTTATAACTGTAGATAAAAATTTAAAAACAATGTGGTAGTCCTACTCTTTTCCGTTTTATCAATGGAGAAACAGAGATAGTCGACCGCGCAACTTTATGTGCTTTTATGGTTCTTATACAGGGTGTGTCTACAACGTTTGAATAAAATTCAAGTGTGACCCACAGTACAACAAAGAAAAAGTTTCTTACAAACTCGTGTTCCGGAATGAGTGTTTTTTAGTTTATTTGACATATTACATTCAAAAAGACACACCTTAACAATGTAATATTTTACTTAAACTAGCATAATTTGTTTAAAATACACGTTCCCAGTTTAATAACTTCTGAGTTCTTATTATTTATGGAAACAGATTTCACAACAAATGCTCAAAATATCCCCAACTTCAGTGCACGCATGGAAACATCATATCATGGATTGTCGCACTTTTTCAAATTTCCCGAGGTGGCTGCAAATAGTGTTAGAGGCAGCAGAAATGTGTTGATGAAGTGTATTTTCATTCTGAATTGGAGATGAATACACTAAAGTTTTTAAGAGTCTCCAAAGATAAAAATCTAAAGGAATGATGTAGAGCGAACATGCTGCAATGCAGCTGGTCCTGTTCCCTTTCTTTTGTCATGTTAGGTATTATGGAGTATATCTCATACAGGTCGGCTAAAATATGACGGTGCCTAGTCGTGCATAAATCACACTTGTACTGCCAAAGGCATATTTTCCAGCAGTCGTGGAAGACCATTTAAGAGGAATTTCCTATGGAGATTGCCTGTAAGACATTTTAGCAAAACGTGTGGACGTATCAGATAGTCACCATAATACCAACCCGCACAATAATACTGAAATGCTGTTGGTATCTAACATGGATTGCACCTTGTGGATTCTTCAATGACCACTGATACTGGATGTGGAAATTTGTGATGCTGTCCGTACTAAAAGTTGTCTGATCTGTGACGAGAACTACTGAGACAAAAAGTGGATTGGCGGTTTGCTGAACAAACCATTGACAAAAATTCTTCCGTTCTGGTTTAACAGCAGACATTAGACCCGCTTACATTTTAAATTGAAAGAGAAAAGCAGTTGTTCACGTAATCCCTTCCAATTGGGCATATGACCACCGGGAAACGCTGCTGCCGATTTTCTCCTGCTGATACCTGGGTCCCCGGCAACATGTTCTACGATACGCTTCTCTAGATCAGGTGTACGAGTGACTCTCGATCTTCCTCCATCTGTAGAACCTGTGCTCATTTTCTGTTTTCTGCAAGGCGATGATACACTACAACAAATTTTTATGGTTTGGCTGCGTCTGGGAAAGCTATATCTCGAGATATCGTGAGCGGAAGGACTTGCAAGCGATATCACTTAAGATTCTATACTCGGACATTTACAATTGATCATTCATGATATTCGATGCTCAGCTTTTTCCTCAGCTTCAGCTTGTACCTTAGACAGAACGCAGTCTGTCTCAGTTGTGAAGAGTAATCACGATAATAGATCATTAATGTAAGTAGGTCTTCAAGTACAGTGTCTCGTGATGTTAGTTCGATTTTAACCAAAGCCGACATGAGTATGCAAATCTTCGTAAAAACCCCAGATATGTAATTTCAGGGAAATCTCTCCGGTGGTATTCGCTCTGTTCCGTGCATGACGAAGCTTATACCCGCATTCGTAATTATTTTGTAAAAGCGCCTAAAAATTCGGAAACATTAGTCCCAGCCTCAAGTTTCACTGAAGATTACATTTCTTGTGGAAAGTTGCGACGTGTTAAACCTGCCAACAAAAGTAGGGAAAAATGGCTTTGTATGTGTCTGTAATTCGAAATGAACTTGACGATTACGATGCACAAAGAAACTTTAGAAGAATTTCTACCTTCGATGACACTGAACTCCAAAAGCCGAAGTTACAAAAGCGAGATTTTTCTTTGCAGAGTATTGTTTCTGTTCTGTAATGTATTTCATTTCGTGTATGTGAAGTGAAGCCAGTATATTTCATGATATATCAGTTACTTTTCTAAAGACCCATTTGGTATTCTCTACAAAAAAAAAAAAAAAACACGTATTGTGAGATTTTCACAGTGGTGTAGGTGAGGATTTCGACCTCCTGGGAGATGACACTGCTTCTTTCGTGTCCGACGTTTGGAAGGAGCTTAATATCTTCATTGTAGTTCATTCATAGTTCGCTCGCGGACTAAGGCCACGGAGTTTAGTTTAGTTTTTAGTGTTACAGTTGTAACACGTTGGCAATTTTTCTTGGCCCACCCGGCCCTAATTGAAGGCAATACGATCCTTCGAGACATAGAAAAACATTCATCTAGCGATGTAGCGTCACTGTTTGGATGTCATGTCTATCCTTTCTCCGCCTGTCTGTGACTGTGCACCAAAAAGGGGTCTCAAATACGCAGCCCGTGGACCGCATACTGCCGCCAGTTCATGTTTACTGCCCTGTCACTGACGCTTATTCAGTTACAGAATTTGGCCCGCCTCAGTGTCGAGGAATTTTTGTATTTAAAATCTGTTACGTCACTGACGTGGAGGCTCAAAAGTATTTGCTGTCCTTTAATGATAAGGCACAAGATACGTTAGCAGAGAAAGAGAGAGAGAGAGAGAGAGAGAGAGAGAGAGACAGCAACACAGTGACGTTTTATATTTAACAATTACTATGTTGTTTGAGTTCGTTATTAAAATATGAATTTTCTTAATTCTCTGGTTTCGTAATGAAAATAATTCTACTCCTCGATGCTTAAAATGATGTGCGGCCTGCCTTAAGCATCCAAGTTAACCTTTTGGCCTTCTTACTATTTGAGTTTGAGACCCCTGGCCTAAACTGTCAGTTCGAAATGGATGACTTTTATCATAAGTTGGCGTAAAATTCCTTTTCTCAGCCATATTAAAGCCTAATTTGTTGAACGCCATAAACAGGTTACAAGGAACCCTAACAAAATACAAACAACGCCTTCGGGAATTTCATGTAGGTACTACCTTCTCCTTGCATTCCTTCCAAACATTTTATTTTTCGAAAGAGATCTTTGACGTCCACACCGACAAGTTTAGTAAATCCTATCCAAGATCTATGAACTGAAATCATCACGGTAACCCAAAAGGAGACAAGAGTTACCAACGGAAATGTAAGTTATATGACTGCTTGAATTCACATTCCAATAAAGATCAAGAGGACATATATGCGGCTGCTCCAATTCACATTCTAATGAAGATCAAAAGACGGACATATATGCGGCTGCTGAAATTTACATATTCGTGTAGGTCAAAACGCGTGTTCTGCAAACTGTATCGGTATATGACTCCCGCTGATTCAAAGTGGCTTTAGCAACAAAACAAAAGAATTGAGTATGTTGTCATTAGTCCCTACGATATTACTAACAAACAGACATAAATATTTCTTTAAACTTCGTTATAAAATCATTTCTGTAGTAACTAGAAAGTACACTAAGTAAAGTATTAACCTGCCCGAGGAGGCTGTAAAACGTTTTCATAGACAAGATAGACATTATTATTTATTGGATATAAAATTACTTCATTTAGACAATTGTAGAATAAATTGCACATGGAATTTCCGTAATTAGAGGGAGATGAATTTGTTCTTAAATATGAACACAATATAGCCTAAGAATTCATGAATAACGTCGCTGTTTACCATAAAAACCCCCGTAAATTTACTCTTTCGTGTAAATAGTATTCCTGACGTGAGATATAGGTATTCCTATGCACGTACATTCATTCACTCCATTTTCTTCACTTATTCTTTCGATCAACAACTGAGACGAATCCCGCTTTCACGAACTCGCCATCTACGTGATTTTTAATTTAATTTATCAGCTAAGAAGAAATATTGGTATAATTCGCCAAATTTACTTGGGATATTTAAAGGTAACACCATTTTAGAGACCTCCGCATGGACATTGTGCTAAAATTAATAATGAAACAACAGCTTGTGAGAATGTTGATTGTAGACATCTGGCTGAGGAGAGGGCCCAGTTTCTGAGAATAAAAGTTCGGGTTCCATAATCTGTAATATTTGTGTTGTGACGTAGGCAAAGAGAAGCTTGGAGTGGTCGCCGGCGAACCGGTGCGTCTCGTACTTGAATCGGACGGAACGCAAGTAGAAGACGGAGAGTACTTCCGCACACTGCCCAACAATACAGTCCTGCTTCTGCTCAGACAGGGTGAACGCTGGTACCCCAGTGGTGTCGACGTCATCAGAGCCGGTAAGCATCGTTACAAACAAATGTTTAGGTTTGCAGATCTCTAGATCGCATTAAAATACACTAAGTCATCAGAATACAGCAAATACGCAGCTAGCAGTTTGCCCGACTTGTTCCGATGTATTAGATCAGTGACTGTGGACAGATGGGACTTGACAGTCAGCTGGGTGGTCTGGAGAACATGGACGAGTTCCATTAATGATTAATGTATGTAATTGTGGAAATAAATTTACTGGGGGAAAAACGATTTTTAGAGGATTCTGGTCTCCTGGGATGAGGCGTTGAGCCTTTGCATGAGTGGTTCCCGAAGTTTCGAAGGCAAGTGGCGCCTTTTTCTTCATACAAGGTCCGTGAAGAATGCCAGAGCTGGTTGAGATGGTGAAGGCGACACGCCACTTCGAAACGTCGGCAGCCAATTACCAATTACCCAACGACACAATGACACACGCAGAAAACCTTAAATTTCGATTACAACATTATGTAAACCACAACATTTTCAACATCTTTCTTGTTTACTCTGACGAATCCAAGTTCTTCCGTGACAACTCTACCGGTGGGACGCACTATGCAAAAGACTGGGAATTAATAAAAAAAATCTTTACGGGCACATTCTACTGTGTCGTTTAGGAATTAACATTTGAAATTTCGTAGAAATTTAAACTCAAATGGTTACATTAACCTTTTAAAGCCTCGCGATTTCTTTACGTACCATCAGTTTAACATTAAAAAACTATACATGGTGCTCGCTTTGTGTTGAGTGTTCTGTGCGGATCTCAGAACAAACAGCGACTTTTGCCTCGCACAACATTAGCGGATTGGTTTTGTATAACCGAGGTGAAGAGTGTTTACTGCGCGGTACGTAATGAGTCTTTACGTAAAACAGACACGTCTAGCCCTTCAAGACATTGTAAGAGGTCGAAATGTGTTGGACAAACAAGTCTATTCATTTGAGATTTGGATTTATACTGCAGTAAACATAATCACCCTGTTCCTAGTTTCGAGGGTGTGATATCATGTGGCTTGGTAGACGGAAAACAACACTCGTACCCATGTACCAGACTACATGGCATCACGTTCCTGAAGACAATAATCTCCTTATTATTCAGATATGTGTTTTTTGTTTACCGCCTGTTCCTTAAAGGTTCTCAGAGTAAATACATTATACAGCGTTGAAATATTATTATTATTATTATTATTATTATTATTATTATTATTATTATTATTATCAGTATTTGAATTTGTGTATAATGCATCGGAAATAATGTGTGTCGCAGCACTCTTGGCTTCATATCAGATACTCTGCTGATATTTGAGATGGAATGGGGATGTGGAACTGGAACTGAGGAAAATCATAAAGAGCAAAGTGAAGGTAGCCGATATTTGAGACAAGACCTTCAAGATGTAATCAAGAGTGCCTCCCATTCCACCACGACGCCCTGTGTGTATTTGTTGTATTCTGATGGTTTAACGCAGGATTATACAATTCAAATCGTACGTGCGACAAAGAAATACTTGTGAAAATTAAGGCGGTCCGCACGTCGTCGTAAGCAGTAAACAGGTTACATACTTGTTGATGACGAAACGGCCCAGTAAAACAATTTTCGTACTTTTAATAATAACAGAACTATATCTATATTATTTAATTGTCAACATTACTTCACTGTTTTCTGTTTAACTTATGCTATGAGGTACCATGCAGAATAAATTTCCTCAAGCCTGTTGGCAAACGACGGAAAATATCTTCAGTTCTTTGAATTAAAGAAAAGCTTCTAAAATGTTGTATTTAGAATATTCAGCGAGACAGCCGCAAACATTGGCCCGGTGGGTGGGCTGCAAGTTTGACAACCCTGGTTTAATACATCAGTCATTTAATTTAAAACACAATGACTGTTATATCTGTTACTCAGATTTTCAAAGATTTTCAAGGCTACTGAATAATTTCAATCAGACTTTGTGCTGAATGACTTTCGGTTAATCGAGTACGCCTGCACGGCCTCAGAATCTTACATGGTAAAGTATTTCATGCCCGTTTTTAATAAACCTTTACCGGCTGAAGCATTTGAAGTATGAAGACGACGAAGCTTAACGTTATCGCCACATTACATTATGCAGCTGCAAATGAGAATGTCATAATTATGTTCCTAATGATAAATGTACGTTAAGACTTCGCAAACGTAATTTCAGAAATTTGCTGCCAGGTTAATGATAAGTTATAGACTTGTACAGACTTATATCTGACAAATGTCATTTGTCCCTCCCCGTTAACTCTCTTGTCTTATATAACTTGGCTCACCACAGCCATCCGCGAAAGCTCGCTTTGTCGAAGGGAGGTCGGGATCAGTCAGTTAACATTTGCACTGGGACTGACATTTGAACGTGGAGTGTTTCTGTGTTGTGCCTATTGTAATTACAGTTGATACGAGATATATCGTAAATACAGTCGATAATTTTGTGATGTGCCTGTTACAAAGTGACAAAAAAAAAGGCATTCCGCGAAGGAAGATAACGCACTGAAGACGAACACCAACGGAAGAAATACAAGAGGAAAATGGTGCCAGACTGGAGGCATTTCCAAGAAACCGTTGGTTCAATTTGTGTAGAAAACGGGCATCACTTTCATCAACACGAACTTCAACAAAGTCTGTGCTTTTAAATTCACATAAAACCTCTACGACAGAGATCGTGAAGTAGGACTGAATTTTGTGAAGTGATAGACTCATGGGAAGTACGATTGAGAGATAGGTATACCAGTCAGTTTTTTTTTTGTTATGAAGATTGGTTTAATGCTAGTAGATACGTCAATCTCAGCATAGCACGTACTATTGGTTTCCAGGAGATATCGCATTAAATACACGAAGTGCCACTAAATGACGTTAAGGATGGTGCGTGGTGCGTCCAGTTACAATTTTTGGGCTTATCGTTTTCTTAGATCATAAATTCAGACCGATATTTTACACACATTTTGATACCATTTTTAAACATATGTACGATTACGAGAAAATTTATGCCTCTTTTTTGCAAGAAAGTGTAAGAGCTCACATTGCAGACATACATTATTTACAGAGTTTGCGAAGTAACGGCATAACATGCAGGGAATCGTGGATTCGTGCTTTGTCAGATTTGAACCCGTACATTGTTTAATTGTGGAGCATGTAAAGGATAAAGTGTACTATGATAATCCTAGTTATAAAAGGCATTAAGGACGTAACGTCTTCAATTTCACTAGCATAAATTCTTCGTGTTGTGAAGTATATCTGCAACCGAAGAAATTATTTCCAGCACCTGCTTTAAATATGGCGAGTGACTGAAATATTAAGAACCAAACTTTTCGATGCTGCTTTACATAAGTAAAGTAACAAAATCCTAATATTAGTTGTAATGAATTAAACTAAAACGCGTGGATCCTGCCTCACAAATGTTACGAGCGTAGGGAAAGTGACAAACGATATTTGTCAGATAAGATAATGATCCTATAATCCATGTCCGTGACATGATTGGCTTAAGTAATTTACTTCTCAGAATATGTTTTGTGTAGGGTAGATTATGTTATAAAATATTATTACATACATATCATTGAAATTTGTCTCCATTACCCTTGATTTAATTTCGACCTACTCATGCAGACCCTGCGCTTTAATATAAATTGCATGTCTGAAATACATAATTAAACACAATCCCTGGTTGTATGATAATAAAATCGTGATGTGAAAGAGGGCATGGAAAAATTTGGAAGGGAGAGTAGTTGCTTTGAATGGATGTCTACGTGTGTAGTATAATATGTTTTTTTCTGTTTCACACAAAGCAACCCGACTTGTGATAAGCATAATTACGTACTCAATTATTACAAGATAGTTGTATCAAGTACTGGCTACCGTATGTTTAATTTTAAATTGGACATCGCCTGACAAAAAGACGGTTGTGCCCATCATAGCAAGAAGACTTACTGACCAATAATTTGCACTTATCTTATATTTCTGGCGTTCCAAAATAAAATTACTCTCCTTTGAGAAATTATATGTTCTTCGTAGAAACAGTTACAGTAGTACTGGCAAAAATGTCAATAAATATCGCCCTATATTTGGCGAGGAATTTGACTTTATTTCTTGGTAGCGCTGCACCATTTGGCGGTCTGGCCATTGTGATCTTTTTCACATTTCGTTTTGTTGCATTAGGTTTGTATTTTTTGTCCGAAAATAAGATAGCAAACATCACTCATTATTTTTCTCAATCAGGGAATTTTTGTAGTATTCTAGTTATTCTAATTAACAATAGCGTACATTCCAAAAGCCTGACCTTCAGTCGAAGCGACGAAGTTTAATTTTGGGTGCTGTGTCCTTGTTCTTACAAATAAGAGCCTATTTAACCTCCAATATGCTCGGAAATTCTGTGCAACTCTTATAAACGTAACAGGTAGCTCCAATTTAGAAAATAATAATTTGAATACACTACAATAAGAGTTGTACTTTCTTGTGAACAGCTATTTTTAGATAATATTTCGGGGAAAGATGATATGCAGCCACAGAAGACAATGTTACGTTTTATTTATCTTGTCCATATGATTACATTTAAAGGTAAAAATAAACTCCTACAGATTTT
>Ga0268261_10003124_pt1 | contig 12081 bp, 15 predicted proteins | sample TergutNc150P1_FD_190353 | JGI IMG/M metagenome (GOLD analysis project Ga0268261, IMG submission 190353) | Nasutitermes corniger P1 segment gut microbial community from laboratory colony in Florida, USA - Nc150 P1 (SPAdes) (version 2) | ecosystem: Host-associated > Arthropoda: Insects >... | reverse complement strand
ATACCAGTTTGCGGACAGCTTGCAAGCAGGATCAGGATGGAACTAGTTCCATCCTGATCCTGCTTGCAAGCTGTCCGCAAACTGGTATGACGTACACCATTGCCGCGTGTACAGTGAAATACTCCTGATGATGGACAGAGGAACTGTCCAAAATATGTAGAGTTATCATTCCAAAATAAAATTGAGAAATTAGTGCATCTAGTTGGTTTAATTATACAAAATGTTTTATTTTGTTTGTGTGTTTTATTTAAACCTTTAATGCTGGCCTCAGTGCACTCTACTGACCATTAATTCTACACAGGTTGCCAGCCTTGGTGCACCATAAGTTTGTGGATACATTTAAGTGTACTATAAACGAAAAACCCCGCCATCCTGGGCAGAAGTTGGAATTTATACCCCAGTATAAATGAGGAGCTAATGGTATCAAATGATAAGATTATATAGCACCAGCAATGCATGGATGAATGAGTGAAACATTGGTGCAATGATACTGACCAGGAAAAAAAAGTGTCCGCTCGTCAGTGTGTCTACTACAAATCATGACACGGACAGGCACGAACTGAACAGACATCTGTGGTAAGAGATGACTAACTGCCTAAGCCACTGCACAGCCAAACTATTTCATGTTTACCCCATTCCCTTACTGCTACTGCATCTCACTCCATCCTAACCAGTAATGATATACAATCCCGTTTATAAGAAAATATTGTCGACTCTTCAGACTTTCTCAGTATATGTTCCAACAATTAAGCCATTGATATCATGGTATTAGCCCGAAGTCCTCACAGTAGTACCAACAATATGGTCTTCTGATATTTGGCAATGTGTAGATTCACAGGTGGATACGTATGTTTTAGAGAAACCTGCTACCTCATATTTAGAGTACAGCTTCTATCCTGAACAAAGAAGCAACAGGTTCCTTTGAAACATCTGTACCTATCTACAAAACTACATGTCACATTTCAGAAGATTATAACATTCAATTCAGATTTTCATGTGCTAGCTGATGTCAGAAACCCAAAATTTTACCATAAAAAGTAATGAAAATTAATTAGGAAGAACTGGCATCCAGGGTCCGCAGTCAGAAAAGTCACAAAATTCTCCAGCTTCAAAGTCGAGAAGTGTACAGGGGATGGGATATATGCCACTTACCTCAGAATGTTCATACCTGTAGGATAAATATAAAATTAAGCAAAAAACAGTTGCTTCCTACCCATGAAACAATATGACATACCTGCTGGCCAGTGTCACTCACTGATTCTAAATGTGGGTGTCTGTGCTCTGGGTGACAACTGGCTACTCAGCTCCACGACCTCCTTCTGCACCTCTGCTACTCCTGCCCAATTTGGAGTCTTGATGGTGGCGACCAGATGATCGGTGACTTGGCGAAGAATGACGGCCATAATCTCCATTCAAACCTAGTGTCATGATGATGTTTCATGGTGTCAGAATACAACCACTAAAAAGTTCATACGAAAACATATGCAAGAGTGAGTAAATGTAAGCTTTGCAGTACTGAGCTCCCTTCTGCCAGCCTAACAGGAAGAACCTTCATCTGTGGAACAAATGTGATGAGTATGAGACAATGAAGCTCGTGTGTAAAGAAATACATATGGCAGATCATTACTAACAACCAAACCAGGAAATTTCTGGCACTCAAAACTGGCGTGGTCAAGATGATTTTGTACATAAGGAAACGGAATGAAAGATCACGTTTCAGAAAGACTAGCTTTGGAACTGCATACTTCTGTTACGTGCATCTTGTATGATACACCTTACCAAGTTCATATAACGCCCAGTCACACGATTCAATTGTATCACAGAAAACATGGTCAAAAGAAGGTCCAAATCCCCTATATTATATGTAGGTACATATACGAAGTTTCATTTTCCGATTCACTCCATTGTCAGGACTTTTCTATACCTTTTGTGGTTTTGTGGGTAACAAGTCTTACAGCAGCTGTTAGCAATAAGCTATCTATGGTGTAATGCTGCTATAGCAGTGCAAAAAATAAAATGGTTAATGAAATGTATGTTAATTTCAAAATATACATATTTTATTAACATGCAGAACACTGTAATGAGATTTCACTACAAATAATGTGACAAATAGCAAACTTTCATTTTTACACCTCAGAATGAAACTCTACTCCTGAACAGTTCCAAATAGTTCTCTGATATAGCATTACTTTTAAATAAGCAACATCTTAATCTCTCACCCCGATCCTTGTTAGGCCTCCAATGCTCATCGCCCCCTTTTCGTCTATGATCTCGATTTCGATCTCTTGATTTACTTCGGCTATTACGAGATGACCTATAACAGGAAGCAACATTAAATTACGACATGACCTATAACAGGAAGCAACATTAAATTACGAGATGACCTATAACAGGAAGCAACATTAAATTACGAGATGACCTATAACAGGAAGCAACATTAAATTTATGTACAAAATATTTGGAACTATATTTCCTGACTTTCATTTACACATTTTTTTTTTTTCATAACAATGAACTAAACAAGCTCATATACTTACTTTCCTCTTTCATCACAGCTCTTCACATTTCGCCTCCCATAATCTCCATCTCGGCTACCTCTCCTTGTATTACTTCGACTGCGACTTGAGCTACGACGAAACGACCGTGGACTTCTTGATCTGTGCTTTGACCGGTTTTTACTTCTCTCTTCCTCTTCTCTTTTCTTCCTGTGCTCTTCTCTTTCCCTATCTCTTTCTCTATCCCGCTTACGTTCTTCTTCTTCTCGCAAACGTGCACGTTCCCGGCGTTCTTCTTCTCTTTTCCGCTCCTTGTCATCTCGCATCTTCTGGCGATTATTCTTTAATACAGAAAAATATTATACATAGGAAATATGGTAGCAAAACAACAAAAAGTGAACTACAGACAAAGAAAAGAGGCATGTTCTTGGCAGCATACGCCATTCAGCTGCAAGGAGAGAAGAACCGTGCCCTAAGTATCATCAGCCGCAAAGTATCTTTACTCTCAATGTATGTATGCCCCTTCCTATCTCTACTTTCCAAAAACAATGTACTACAGAAACAATCAAATTATTAGTGGAACACATGGTGTATGAATACAGTATTTCAAAGTGGCCGTACTGATGGCGTGCTATTTCATGATGGTGTGGATCTTGTCAATGTACAAGGTTTGAAGATAGTGCACACACATTCAATACAAAAAGTAGCACTGTACCATTCGACAACCACAAGAATTATACAACTCAACTTCATTATAAAACAGTACACAGACTGACATAAAAACAGTGTAAAATCAATTTCAAATTGTTTACATATTCTGCATAATTAAAAGGCTGAATAACCATAATTTCAGACACCTACATTCAGCTGCTGGAGTTTGAGTGGTTGTAAAGGTGCAGTTTGCTATCAATGTAACTTCCAATTGACTTCACAAACATTTTTGTGAAAACTGGTCTTTTTTTCCTACGCCACTAAGCCACCTCATAAATGCATGCTGATGAAACAACATCACCCAATAATGTTACACAGTACAACATATGCCACTCTTTGAAAGAACAATCCACTTCCTCACAATAACCTGAACAGAAACGGGTACACATGTGACACACTAAACCAATGAATGATGGTGTGTGTACAAATTCATAATTAGATTAACCCTTCCCATGCTAAGAATGTACATAATGTCATATGATAGGCTAGGCAAAATTAGGATAACTTATGTTACAAACATGTACATTATTTAACATTTGTTAAATAAAAAATTATCCAAAAATACAGCACAGAAAGCAAAAAGCAAGAAGGGCTCAGATAATAAATTAAGCCTACAAGTGATTTACTAGAAGTGGATTTCATTTAAGGAAAAAACTGCAGACTTACAATTAATTCTTCCATTGCCATTTTCAACCTAGCATAGCCAACATGCTGTTTCCCCATCAAATGATCATCAATTCGTTGCTGGGCATCACCAACAATGAGAAATGCACCACATACATCACAGACTTCCATCTGTTTCTCTTGAGCAGCAGCTAATTCCGCAGTCTGAAAAAATGATGTACAAATCTGTAAAAACAGCACCACTGTTCTAAAACATTATCAAATAATGCATGAATAAACAAAACAGAATGCAGAATAATAATTTGTACTACACCATCACAGTACTACATAGTTAGTACAGTCAGATATGAAAACATCTGAAATCACTGTGTTCCTTTATGAGTGAGGCCACCCTTTAACGGCGACAGGAGAGTACAGAAAATATATTACATAGCATGAAACACATTCTTAGATGCATTACATAAGAATTTAAAAATTTCTAGTAGTGCAACATCCCCTGCTGGTGGAACAAATACAAAGATGTCCATGACACCTATCACATGATACAGGATATGGTAAAGGTTAAAAGGACGGACGACTGTAAAGTGTCAAAATATAACATACAGTTCTTGCCACAGATTGCATATACTGCATTCCCAGCATCAATGTGTTAGGCACAATGTTACCTGCTGCCAATGGCTGTTTTCATTATTCCCACGTAGCTGCTCCCTCTCCTCTTTCAATTGGTCACAGAGCTTCATCAGACCCTGAGCCTGTTCCACATTTCCCTGGATTCCCATCTGTTCTGCTTCATCTACCAAACTGTTTATTTTTTCTGTTAAAAATTTGATCTGTTCCTCGTTTCTTTGGGTCTGAGCTGGTGAAAGAGATATCTGTAATAACACAATACTAATTAAAGAAAAAATCATAACATCCAACAAAATGAAGGGCACAGTATAGGACATTTTTTATATGACAACTGTCATATCTGCTTTACTGAATGAACTAAAAGCACGAACCATGTGTTACAGCAAATTGGAACAGTTGAGAGTTCTCCACTACCTGCTGTTAAGCAAAATGGTGAGTTAAGTCAAGTGAGTTGTCACATAAAGCAACGTCCCTGCGTAAAAATATTCCAGATTACATAATTTACTAGCAGGCCAATCTTGCATGATCTTTATCATCCAGGAGAAGGGGCTTCAAAATTCCATTGTACTAAAGGCAGGTGGTGGATCTTCACTTCAGGGTAGCCCAGGAACAGCAGATTTTACATACCCCAGTAATACAGTGCTGGCAACCAGGATTTATCTTGGAGTTAAGAGTATTAGCTTTAATAAAAAACAGTGCAATGCATGCAAGCTAAGTGTTTGAACAAACTGCTAAAGTAGTCCAGTGCACAGCCAGTAGAGGCTAATAAGCACTATTATGAACTACATCACTTCATCACTTACATATATAAATTTTACATCTGCAATATATTCAAAATTATTAACTTCACAAAGGAAATACACCATACATAGGCCTACTAATGAAATTGGAAATGAAACACTCAGAAATGCTTAGTATGCCAAATCCTGGACAAACAGGCCCAGCAGTACCTGACAAATATGAGTCTGCAGTGGTACAGCTGCACAACAATCATTGCAGAATATATATGACACTGTTCTCTTGTACAAGAACTTCCGAGTGAGTAGTACGGCAATACGGACCTGGCGAACCTCGACAGCTCTCCTACGGTGACCGTAAACTAGACTTGGGTCGATCCGTTGAAAACTACAGCTCAAAATAATCGGTATTAATACTCACAGCATCAGCTTTTCCAATAAGAGCAAGCCGCTGTTTGCCTTTAACGATCTTTCTTTCCACTTCATTCAACATGCACTGGCAGAAGTGAATAAATTCTTCTTCATACCGCTGCTTTTTATAACTGTTGGACTTTTCATACAGAGCTTTAACTTCGTCGTCATGAACCTTGGGGCACTGCCCCAAGTCGGCTCTCGTGTTTACAAACAGATCGTGAGGGCAAAATTTCACCATATATAGTTTGCAGTACTGAAAACATGAAAAAAAATCACTGATAACAAACTGCATGCTCAAAAACGCCAACCCTGCTTACTTGAAATCAGAAACATGTACACATCGATTGACTTACACACATGCAACAGTACTACATCCGCAATGCAGAATAATACACACAAACACATTACCTCAGGATCTTCCCAATTCAACTCTTTCGCCTTATCATTAGGTGCAATATTTCTATTTCTGCCCATTAGCTCATCGAGCAAAGCTGCTGCTGCTAACACAGCCATTTTCTCAAGCTTTTTTGGCTCTTCTTTTGTTGTCCGACAGCAACACCAATAGGATATGGCGTCACAGTGCGTATCACAGATGTACAACTCACTGCTTCCCAGTACAAATTGAGTTCCATGTAACGTGGTAGAGACCACGGATCGTCTGGTCTAGGGACAGAATGTTCTGTCGCCTTTGCCACCAGGGGCGCCATTTTAATATCTTTATCCGTATTACTTACCAATCTACACGGACAAACTCCGCGAAAACTAAATCTTTAGCGCACTATTTCCACGTTTGGGGGAGGTGAAGTGCTTAAAGAAGTACCATGCATTAACCTTGGCACTACATGGACGTGACTGATAATCCTTTGTTACGGCAATTGGTATCTATGCTAGATGATCTGTGATTGGTATGTCCCTATCGTGATACCGTGTAGATTGGTAAACGGGTATCAATGCTTGATGGTGGGTACAGGGGTGGAAGCGTGCTCCAACCGTCTTCGGGGTGGTCGAGGCGTACGCCGCGCGGACAAATGTGGCCATCATATACAGGAAGTGTGGTTACAGTATCAAGCCAGGCCTCTCACAAGACCCACTAATATCCCGATCATAGTGCCCAAGATAGAATGGGATCTAGTAAGTCTCCCCCCCCCCCAGTTTTTGCACTATGTAGCAGCAGGCTGTTGCTGACATTTCATGCTTGCTGCCCCTATCATGAGGGTTGCAGTAAGGACAGAACTGGTTGGATGGGCAGGTAGTTCCCCTTACCCACATAAGAAAACACGGCTAAATGACACCTACTGGATTGTGATCCGAGCTGTAACCCCATCCAGTCTGGTGGATAGTCGGGGCAATTTTAGAGGAATAAAGGCCTCTAGCTTTGTGGCAAATGGTGCCAGCAACTTCCTGTAATGTGTTACTAATCAGCTACTATATTACTATGTCACACCACTACAATTTAAATCTTCATTGCAGTGAAATTCTCACACAGACACATATTAATGTAATACAATAAAATATGTACCCTTAAAAAGCCAGACTGCAATCTTCTAGTTCATATAACTGTTTTATTGAATAAGTACATCCTGATAAACAGAAACAACAAATATTAAATGCTTTTCATATCTTCTAATATCAATAAAAATATACAACAATTATAAATTCGATGCCATGAATAATAATGTATATTATTTATATACTAACAACAATTATCTACATGTCTAGAATATGAACTAAAGTGTGACCAGATAATGCTACCAATAGTATTCCTTAACAATATTTACAACACATTACACCAAATTCTATACATTTCAAAACAAACTCCACCAATGGCCTATACAATGTGATTACATTAATATAAACTCAAATCCTCTTAGATGTCACATCTGACAGAATATGCGTAATATCAAGTGATGTATGTTTAAATAATATCAACAATATGGAAGGTACAGCTTTGTTGCAATCATCATAAGAAGATATAAGATGTGGGTTCACTGATTTGAACCACAGCCCACACGGCAATCCATTGAGTGGCTCCATAGAGCATTTCTAAGGAAGAAGAAATTCAATACAATGCCAACAACAGGAAAATGACCAGTTTTGTTGGATGATAAAGGTGATTTTCTCACAGACATGTTGCTTTCAGTGACAACACAGTACTGTTATGTAGGCACATTAATGAAATTGATATCTATTTTTCTCTCCTTCTATGGGGCTTCATCCTGCTTCCAGGCCATGTCTTCCCCATTGTTGGTGTGTCAAGAAAAATGAGATTCTATGAGGGAAGGATATCAACCCCACACCCTACCCACAACCTGGAGTGCCACAGTATCCTTGTTCAAGCCCTTGCTCAAAACCTGTCTGAAACAACTGGCCCTACCAGCATTTGGGTTGCTGTCAGTGTAGCTTCAGAGAACTGAAATATCATGGGAACATCACTCCAAGAAAATAATGCAGCATTGCTGCTCCAAAACAATGCCCCCACTCACAAATGCTGTCCAGTCTTCATCAGCCTTCTGCATTTACAGTTGTACAGAAGGTCAGAGGAAGTGCAGTATGCATGAGAAAACTATGAGATCATCCACGAAGAACAGAAGTAGCTTCTGGGCCAGTTCAGACGGCTCAGAAGGCATGAGTCAGTAAACATACAAACTTGAGACTTTACCTATGCAAATTATTATATCATGCTCCTTCAGCAAATCAGCGGTCTGTTACAATGTTATGTTTCTATCTGAATATTCAGATCCACAAAGAATGTTTGGCTGCCCTCAGATGGATGCAGCAAAATAAAATTAAGGGAGCCTCTCATGTTGTTATGAAAGAGTCCTTAGCAGTCTCTTCAGTCACGCATGTGGTTACTGCAGTCATTCAGCTAAATGAGGCAAATGGTGCAGTGTTAATACCACTACAGAGTACCTAGCTTGCCACGGTCTGCCTATCAGCAAGAGGACTTTGCAAATAAACACACGCGTCCTTGAAATAGGCATCCAAGAGAGACTACTGCAGTGTAAGAGGCACTACACAGATAAACGAGACTGCTGAAACTCTGAACATGGTCCTACCGTGCTTACACAGTCTTCTTTACATACCACATATATCTAATAAATGCCTCAAGAACTGCTGACAGTCCCCTTCTAACACACCCTTACAAGCAATCACTGGTGAAAAAACATCCTCAATTATAATTACATATAGACTTATCTCTTCTCTGGTCAAGATAGTGTAGTTGGTATAGCGACTACACTGAGCAGTTTTGGGACTGAATCCCAGCATGGGCAAGAAATTTTTCTCTTCTCCAAATCATCCAGACCAGCAATGGGGCTCACCCAGACTCCTATTTCACGGGTAGCATGGGTTATTTTTTTTTTCCCCCCAGGTAAAGTAACTGGGGAGTGATGTTGATTGCCCACCTCCATCTATTGCCAAGGTTGATAATCAGTGAAGCTGTACTTTACTTCTTCTTATATGCCTTCAAGGTGTGGAAAGGAACAACTTTGCCCTTTTACCTTATCTCATCCCTAAGGATTCAGATTTTCATGGCAGTTACTGATCAAATGATGGGCTTATTTTGGGTTTCTCCACTGTTTTGGAGGAATGTCCTGCTTCCATCTACAGTGTGAATGAATTAGTGCAAGTGGATGCTGAGGTAATACAGAGGAAGAAATGTGCCAATTATAATAGAGGATGATTTGAGGGTATTTATTTATCACAGGCATGGAAAGTACGATGGGGTACAGAATTGCCTCAAGCCAATGGCAGTTAATAGTTACCTCGTAGTTAAGGTTTCCACAAGAACAGCCCTTCCTGGGCTTCACTAGTGGGATATGCAAAATAATTTGGGCAGTGACTGTGGTGCAATCTCTGCCTGCTGTTAACCTGCACTCAGCATGGTTATCACTAGAATGGGTAGCCACGACACTGATATTTCTTCCTACATATCACTTCATAATCCACTTGAACCAATTCAGTCACCACGAAAATGGGGGCAGTATGTTCCTCTGAAACATCAGAACATTTAACCAATACATCATGCAGAAACCCAACAACTGACCATTACCTCTTCTTACTGATCTCATCATGTTCATAACTACACAGTTTATTCTGTCATACATTCATCTAATTCTCCGTAAAGTCGCAGCCACATTTTTCCACTTATATGTCACTGCTTAGAAAACACAAAACTAATTTTTGGGACTCTAGCTAGCTATCAAGTAAGCACACGTTCATACAGAACTTAAAAATGATAATATAAAAAAAGTACATTCATAATTGGAATAATATTCTTATAATAAAAGCCAATGAGATGCACTATTTCTCAACTTTATTTGGTAAAGAACTCTACTTGTTTTGGACAGATTTATTGTCCATCATCAGTTCTCCGAGTGCAGTCAGCCAAGCTAGACGCGTCTCGTGTTTAAAGTGGTTTCTTACAGTGTACAATCTCCAATCGATATAACTGTGCAAGTGCAAGCATAACTACTCCTTCGCAGACAGTTACCAGCACCATCACCATGACCATAAGCGAGCCCAGGACTAACCCACAGGATTTTCAAACAGCTCAATAGCCAAAGATGAAACGAAGCCCCATAGCAGCGCCCAACGAAGCTTCAACTTCATTCCTCTCAACCAACCAGTTCGCCGTCCTCTTTGATAGCGAATCCGAGAACGAAGAGAATGGGGCACCACCACAAACTAACACTCATCTGACCAGAATACCACCTATAGTAATCTACAGCTATCTCAACAAATCACTCAGCAACCCTGAAACAGGTAAACAAAAAATTAACTACCCCGGGTGACATAAAGTCAAAAGCAAATCGACTACTCCTCTACACGAAATCCTCCCACGATTATAATATTCTACTAACCGAAATTCAAGCTGCTAAACTAGCTTACCACACGTATCCACTACCGGAAGCTATACAACCCTGGCTAGTACTGAAGGGTATTCCTCCAAACGTCCCTGAAGAAGACGTCCGGGAAGAGCCGGCAGCCCACAACATAGAGACAGTGCGAATAACTCAAATCACTAAAAAGGAGAAATCCACACAGACAGTGATAACCAAGTACCCAATATTCGTGATCACTTTCCAACCGGGAACAGATATGCGCAAAGTGCTTCAACTTCACAAACTGTGCCACTGTGTAATTAGATGGGAGAAATACAAGAACTCACAACCTGTCCGTCAATGTTTTAATTGTCAATCTTTCAGGCATTCCTCCAACTTCTGTGGCCGACCCTCTAAGTGTGTGAAATGTGACCAACAGCATGCGTCGAAGGACTGCACAAAACCCGCCAGCTCCCCCCCAAAATGTGTCATCTGTGACGGTGATCACCCAGCCAACTTCACAGGATGCCCCCAGTATTTACTCCAACTCAACCACACTCAATGGATCAACCACCAACAACAGCGTCAGGCACGCAGCACAAAGACAACCAACCCACCATTTCAATATCACCAGTCACAATTCCCAGCACTCAAGACTCCTCAACTTTCATCACTACACCAACAAACATGGGCTCAAGCCGCAACCCGGACATCAACTAACACCACTCACCAACCCATCAGTTTGGTATTCAAATCTATAAGATCCATTATGACTATGTTCGACCTTCAAAAGCTAAGTGAACAGATGCGTCTACTAGCAATTAAGCTCCAAGAAACAGATGACCCCATCATCAAAATTGTAACAGTAATCGATTCAGTTGTTGACTGTTTTTCCACCTCCAAATAACCCATAATTTGCGCATAGTAGTCTGGAACGCCAATTCCATCTCCACCAAGAAAGCAGAACTCAATCTATTCTTAAAAGTTAATAAAATAGACATAGCGGCCATTAGCGAAACCAAACTTCTACCCAAACAGAGATTTACCATCCCAGGATACACAATATACCGATCGGATAGAAACCAATTCGGCGAAGGAGTAATGCTTATAATCAACAACATCCTAGGCCACGATCAGTTCTACCTCCCCAACCTCGTAGGGTTAAAAGCCACCGCTATTTGTCTCTATCTACAGAACCATAACCAACTATTGTTTGTCTCCACGTACCTCCCACCCCCATCCGCCATAGTTCCTGCTGACCTTAAAGCTATTTTTACACAGAACGATTCTGTAGTTTTAGTCGGTGTTCTTAACAGCAAGCATGTAACATGGAACAACACGTCAGTGAACAGGAACGGTAGAATACTGCTATCATACTGCATCAACAACGATATCTTCATCAACTACCCAGACCAACCCACCCACTTCCCGCATAACTCGAACCCCAGCGTCTTAGACATAGCACTCTCAAAACGACGTCCAATATCCAAACCCCTAGCCGTCCCGGCACTCTCATCTGACCACAACCCCACAGTGTTTAAAATCCATCTTCACCCAGCTATTTCCAAATCATGGATAATGTATGATTACAAACAAGCCAACTAGTCGCTTTTCCGAGCCACCCTTAACCTCCATCTAAACCCTTACCCC
>Ga0268261_10003123_pt1 | contig 12081 bp, 7 predicted proteins | sample TergutNc150P1_FD_190353 | JGI IMG/M metagenome (GOLD analysis project Ga0268261, IMG submission 190353) | Nasutitermes corniger P1 segment gut microbial community from laboratory colony in Florida, USA - Nc150 P1 (SPAdes) (version 2) | ecosystem: Host-associated > Arthropoda: Insects > Digestive... | reverse complement strand
CCCCCCCCCCCCCCCCAAATAAAACCTGAGCAGACATATACAGAACTGAGATCATGTGTTCACTTGTCATCTCTTTGCATAATGCAGAGGTTTTCTGAAAGCTCCAGCGTATAACTGGACAGCTGCTTTAAAGACAGCTTATGCATTATGATCCAGCCCATGCAAGCACACACGCACACACGCAGAGTGCCATATATATGCACACATGTGCACATACACATGTATGCACACAAAATGTACAATACTGACATGGTAGTGCCAGCAGATGGGGATTGATACTGTCCCCACAGTGCACTGTTGTATTTACTACTTTTTTGTTACTTTCATTAGTTTTAAAATATTCCAATATATATCCAACAAGATGCAACGTTACACGGTTTATTTTATCCGCAAACTGCTCTGCATGTTTCGGGTGGTGGTACCATTCAAAACGTGTAGAGCAGTTTCCAGATAAAATAAACTGTGTAACGTTGCATATTGTTGGATATATATTGGAGTATTATTACGATGCACGGACCCGTGAACGTTAAATAGTTTTAAAACATTACATGATGGACAAAGGCCATACAGCTAACAGTCTTAAATATGATATACCACTACCAAAATGTTAAAGAAAAGCTTGTGGGTGTCTGCAACACTTGGTACTGTGGCCCCACAGAAGTTAATAGTGCAATTTTCTCCAACAACTTTTAGTGAACTATATGTCATACATAGTTCTGACAAAAAATCCACTATTCCACAGAATGTATCATATATATAGTCACAATCATGATCATTATCTTTTTCACAGAGTAAGAAACAAGTGTCATCTTATTCATTCACAAAACTACAAGTGAACACATATCCATATGAAAATAAATGGCTTTAAAGACTGCTACCACTCAGCCAAAGATATATGGTCACTGGCTGGTAGTCTTAAAGTGACAGAAACATTCAATTTTGTGGGAAAATGCACAGGGACCTTGCAGAGTGAATAATTCAAAGATACCTGTATCGAATGTTGAATAAATTACAGTCAACTGCCAGCACAAGATATATTATTTGCAGCTTACAGTACACAGCTTCAACCTGACTGACCTTCAATGACTTTCTAGTTCTCAGGGAAGTCGCTTACCGGCCTAACAGAAGAATTTGCATATAGGCACATAATGACATTTTTATGTATATTAAGTCATATCAGTCTCCAATGGACTTATAACAATGTATAAATTTAATTAACCAGAAAACTTATGATCACTGATAGCCAGGAAAGTCAGCCTGCATGGGGTTGATGACCAAGAAATCAGAATTTGATTTCTGGTAAGTACAAGAGACCTTCTCTCCTCCACAGCATTCCCAGGCCAACCAAGTCTGTTTACCAGTATGAAAAGGGAGTTCCCAGGGTAAGAAGCTAAAAATTCACCTTACCCTAGTGCAGATGATAAGACTGTGGTGAAACTATATTTCCATTCCTCCACATGCCTACATAGGGCTTAATTCAACACTAAGATCACTTTAGATTCAACCTTTCTAGCTACAACCTTCAAACCTGAACATACAACAGTCTCACAAAATTTAACTCAGTGCTTGGAGTGGGCTGTGAAACAGACATTTTTTGCTGACTGTGCAAATGTTTCCACGTTCGTATTCATTCATCAACTGTGGACAATATATAGACAAGATACTGTTTGCGATCACAATGATGTGCGCGTATTATCTATATATTAAAATTATAACAAGTATACTCACTTCTTCTTCTTCAATCGGAGCTACAACCCTTGGTGGGTTTTGGCCTGCTAGTATATTCACTTAGCTCCTCCAATTAACATCAATTATCCTGTTCCGTAAATGTATGATAACAACAACAAAATTTACATTTTCACATCTAAAACTTTCAGTGAATATAACATGCAACCCAAATTGGGAAGAATATGGTATTCATGCTCTATATCAAATTCTTTTCCTATAAATATCACTGAAATGAATAATAATACTACAACTTTGTCAAATTTAGCCTGGAACACTACTTAGGTATCTAACCAATCAATTCCATTGAGGAGAGTCCCTCTTACGAAGCTAAATGCTCCTCAGCTTTTTCACAAATTACCTGCATTTTTAGGAACACAAGCATTCATGATCCTGTTCACAGCAGCCTGTTATTTGTCCCTATCCTGAGAAAGATGGATGGAGAAGACAGCTTCAAGAAACGTAAGGTAATGAATACATAATTTCAGTTAGCTGACAAGGGGTGGTCCTTCAAAATGGTGGTTGTGGAAAAGGCTAACAGCTCTTTGCCATAAAAAATGAACACGTTACACAATGTTAAACAGAGCTTTGGACTTGGAAGGATTTTTTTAGGATGACCTATATTCTAAAATCTGTAAAAGTATAAAAATAAAAAATTGGGAAAATTTGCATCTGTTATAGTGTTGGTGGACATGATGGTCAGACCACAATGCAGAATGCTTCCAGGTATCATTTGCAATATGTGTAACAACATACTTTAGCTCAAATTATACAAACATCACACATATATGAACACACATCTGCACATATAAACCTCTTACAATTGTCAAAGGCTATGTCTACAAAGTATATCATGGTTTCACCGTATTCATTCAGTGTTTCAACAAAGAAGATATGCTTGCTTGCATAATGACTGGTTCTCAAGAAGCAAGCACAAATTTTGACTTCAGTACTTACATAATAAAATGCTACAGGTTCCTTCGTAGGCTCCATCTCAGTTGTCATTCCCGTTTTCTTGGTCGGCTCTTTGCCCTTGACCTTTTGGACATATTTTGTGACACCTTTCTTTGTTTTTGCTAACACTGGGCTGGAGCCAGTTGTTGGCACAGGTGACACAGCTGAGCCAACCCCAGGCGTAGGAGGTGGAATAGATATGGTAGGTGAGGCAACTACGTCTGAAACATTTTCTTGTTTTGGATGGGTTGTCTTACTTGCTGATTTCTGTTTGGGAGGACGTGTAATTAGGGCAGAAATCCGAGCCAACTCAGGTGATGGTTCCCTTTTCGCCAACACCTCTGAAGCAGGACATTCATTTCCTTCACTGTGATTCTTTATTACTGGTTTGATGACACTGCAACGGTGATATTACACTTGTTACAAATTTAGTGGGAAGATAAAAAATGCACTCATCCCTATTAACACCTTGCCGACTGGATGGTCTTTTAATTAAATACCCCCAGTTCCCGGACATTTTAAATGCTTTGAATGTTCAACCCTATAACATATTCTTACTTACAGTTTGACAATGTAGATTATGCTCCTGAGTCCCATACTTCAGAACCTGCATATAGATAGTCTAGTATTTCATCACTGAATGGTATTTCTCAAAACAAGACCCTGTGTGAAGCAGAACGCAGAATTTACAAATGCTTCTAGTTCCACTTCACTTCTTATGTGCAGCACACACTTTACATTGTCTTGCAGGATACTTCTTTTTTCCCTCCCCACCACCACCAACAATTCTTTCAAGTTTGTGTATTCTGAAATCAATGGAGAGTCTGCCTGGTGGGTCCTGTTTAGGACCCCTTCTCTGGCAACTGAAGGTCATCAGAACTTGACTCACTTCAATTCTGGACTTCTGATATCCAGGACCTTCCTACCTCGGGCAGGAAGTTCTTGTACTTTACTTTGTTTGTACTTAGTGCCCTGTACACAAAAAATACGTTGAAGAGCACACAGTTTAGCAGATATAATACCACCTTTTTTGACCATTTTACAGTTTTCTTCAGAAGTGAGTAATAACTGAGGTACTGGTCTGCCCTGTCTACGCCCTTTACAAATTTATTATACTGCCCAACCGCATAAGGCTTCATTTCCATGTTTGTTTTCCTGTCTTTTTTCTCTTTATTTACAACTGTTGAGTCATGAATCATACTTATCATTTGCACAAGTCTTGGCCTTCCACACTTGACCATTACATCACCAATCCTCTGTAACATTGACTTCCCTTTTTTCAAGCACTTGCCTTCCCCTTCTAGGTCATGTGGAATGCGCCCTGTTAGCCCTCCTAGTGCTGTAGACTCTCACGTTTCTGTCTAGCAATGTCTGAGCTAGACTCACACTGTTATAAAAATTGTCTTGATAGATGTGAGGAAAAATGGGTGTGGAAATTGTGGGGTCAGTGGACCAGTAGAAAAATGCAATTGTTTATGTAAACTAGTTGTGGGGACATCACTGTTACTGGCCAAACTTTCATTGTCACTACAATCAGAGATATTAGAACGTGTATCTGCATATAACTTACACAAAATATTGTCCTCTTGCACAACATTCCTATGCAAAGCCACAATTGCAACTGAAGGAAAACAGAGAGAGTACCTGAATGAGTGGTCCCTTTGTTGCAGTCTAATGGTTTTAAAAATAGGGGGTCAGAAACGATCTGGTCGTAACTTGAGACCCAAGCATACTGCATCAAGCTGTCAATAACCTTGAAGCAATAAGTGAGCCAGACCAGCTGACAAACGCATGTGCAGGACGTCGTGTAAGAAAACGTAGAAAGACATGACCCATCAACAATGCATGGGAGAGCAATCACGTCTTTCTACGTGGCCCGACGGCAAGGTGTTAAAGATCTTAATATAAGTGCACAAATAGAACATCAAAGAAAGAAAACTACACATTTTTCTAAAATTCATGGCATGAGCACAAGCATCCAAAACTAAACTGGTAACAGTTAACAAGTGCCTTCATCTATTTAGTGATCATATCCATTACAGAGCACTAAACAGCTAAGTTTTGCATTGCCTTGCATATATGAACTGCCTCACATACTCACATCTTTCGTGGCTGTGCATCAGGAGTAGGAGGACGTGGGGACGCTGGACCCAAACGGAATGTTATTTTAGGAACACTTGAGTCACCTTTTTCCTCACACTGTCCAAACAAATCATTATTATCCAGGTTTAGTGAAACATGCATATACCACCAAAAACATCTCATTATGAACAAAGTAAGGACTGCACATGCATACGCCTCTGTAACAAGTCAACTAGAAAGAAATACATACTTCATAAAATAAACTGTACTCAGCTTCACCAAAAAGAAATAAAATGTAATCATCTACCATTTAAATTTTAACTCTGCTCAACCTCAACACATGCTTGTACTTAATACTACATTAGTGACACATACTACTCAATATGCCACATACATGTTCTGTTCTCCCAAAGTAAATAAACAGCATTAATCACTTTACAACATCTTCAAATAGCACCCTCCCTCCCCTTGAAGCCACATTTAAATAAGAGCAACTCCCTGCTGTCAGTGTTATATTAGTCCATATTTTCTCATATGTATATCAAAAAAGAAAATTAATTCCTTCTAAAAAAACAAACCATCAGACTACTATCTGTTGGTGACAACAGGAAATATTAGCATAAATCAAGTGCAAATTTGGAATGTCTCAGGAATGATGTTAGGTGCCAATAGGTTAAACATCAGTTAGCTATGTAATTACTGACAGCAGTTTTCATGTTTATGCCGTATGCTCCCTTGACTTTCAATTTAAAAGCAGTGACAATACAAACTGTAAAATTACGGTTTATATGATGATCCGCCACTGCCACAGCTGTAATAATGAACTACGTTTTGATACAATGTGATCTGTATTACAGGTAAATATCCAGGCTACAGGGACTGTGCAAGATTTGCAAGTATTTCAGTGTACGAGTATTAATCCACCCCCACTCTGAATGTTATGTTATGTTACTTATCAGGCACAGTCCACTAACTGCAGTTCTACATACCTTCGTTGAAGCCGATGTTCCCACAGCTGCCCCTGAAGCTGGTGCTGAAGCTGTAGTAGCAGTAGAAGGAGCAGTAGCAGTAGCAGTAGCCGTAGCAGCGACAGCAGCAGCAGCAGCAGCAGCAGCAGCAGCAGCAGCAGCAGCAACAGCTACTTCCTTCACCTTCTTTTTCTCCTTTTTCTCCTTCTTCTCTTTTAATCTGTCTTTATGTTTGTCCTTATTCTCAACCTTGACTTTCTTTTTGTCACTTTTTTCTTTTCCTTTTCCCTTTTCCTTCTTATCTTTTTTCTTTCTTGTCTTATCCTTTTCCTTCTTCTTGTGTTCTTTTACTTTCTACAAGATTAAGAAAAAACACACTGTTTACTATTTTTCCAAGAAATATAAAAATTTCTATAAGAGAAAGTCCCATGTGATCCTACTTCTGTGCCTTAAGGTACAGTATGTTAATCCTCCAAATGCTCTGCAACATCAACCAGACACAGTACAACAGTTAAATGAGTTTGTATCCCTCACTACACATGTAGAATGGGCATTCAGAATAGAGGCATGCAATTGTTATTGGGTCCAATCACATCTGAAAGATAAATAATGATGCAGTATGATATATACAGGCTAAATATGGCCAAATCAACAGCAGAGAGTAAAAGCAAAGTGTACAAAGTCTCCAAACCGAAGGCGCATGATGCACGGCAAGCCAGAAGTCTTCCAACATAACTCTCACGTTTCAGTGATCCTACTAGAACTTATGACCTCCCAATGACAATGGCAGCTCATACACAAAGCACTACCACACACAGTAAAACACCAGGTTGTCCCATCTTGGCATGACCTTTTGGCAAAACTCTGGACAGTAAACTATGACACTTCTAACATACAACTAGTTCTCCTGTGGTTGTTGCACCATTCCACAGTCATCAATCTTGGCGCAATGTGTGGCTGACACAGAGCATCTTCATATGCTTACTAAGGATGGTATAGCAGTAAACAACCAAAATTCCCAAATTCCACCTTTTGCTGCAATCACCTTTACCATCTGATGATCACATGCAGTCCGTGTTATACGATGCCACTCAGATACCTTGAACACTATTTCCTCATCATATACATTCCATACCTCCTGAAATGTCTCCATCAGAACTTTTCCCAGTAACAAGAAAAATCTGATGTTAGTCTGCTGCTCACGTAGTCCATTTAACCCTTTCCAGATCTTCCAAGCCCTGCAGGCTCCAATGGAACTCATCATACCTCTAAAAGGAACTGAAAAATTCACCTATGTGTATGATGTATGCAAGTTCCCACATACCAGAAGAAGCCCAGCCTACTTACCATGCCTCTGTGTTTGCATGTGTCCTGGAGGTTTTCAGAGCTACCACACACAAATAATTAAAATTAATCAACCAATCAAAATACCTTCACCATATAAAAGTGTGCAGAAAAATGTTCCAGAAGCAGCTCAGCACTTAATGTATCCAATTTCCACACAAAATGTAAAAGCTATAATAACAAATTTAACTTATTCTTAAGACCACTTTCAGCAGGAATGGATACAGTCAAAGACAGATTCACTGATCTCTCCACCTGCCAGACAGGACTGGTCTGCCCCAAGAGAATCTTACATCAGTCACCTCTCTTATATGCACATGACCCTCAACTGCATGATCAGGATAATGTCACAACATATCAAATGTGTGGGCCTGCCATCTACAAGGGTCTCCAGCTTCTCCCATCCTGTGAAGGATGATCTGATACAAGGATTACATCATCATGGGGGTTTAGTGACTGAGCTCCATCCCAACAACATAGACAAGCAGGAAAGTCTTGTCTTCAGCAGGTCATGGAAATCTACCTCAGGGAATGCATGATGCCTCCCCATCAGGACATTCAACTGCAACATTTTCAAGGCTAGTCAGCTGGCTTAATTTCCTCTGACCCCTTCCATTCTTGTATATTCTTTCCTTGTCACCTTGCTTAGCTTCCTGTCGCTTCACTCACTAACTACATCCCCCACTATCCCTACTTAACTTCCTGCCTCTATCTTCCAATTACGTCCTAGAATTCCCTCTCTTCCTTTCTGCAAAGTACACCTGACACTTACCAGATCCTCTTAACATTTCTGCAATTCTACATACAGTGCCACCTACTGCACAGCACTACACTTACTGACTCACTATGACAATCACCTTTACACATCCGTCTGTCACATCTCGATCTTCTGCAACTACTTGCACCTTGAAGATGGAGGCAGAAAGTTCCCAAATAAATTCAGCAACTATTTACCAAATAATACAGCATCATTTCACCAAAGACATGACTCTCCAATACAAAAATGGCCATATGTATCAATTACATTTCCACTAACCTGTTCCTTGAATCATCAAATCCACAAAACACAAGTCACACCCCTCTAATTTTCCTCATTATTTGTCCTTTCTGCTTTTTACTTCTAAAATGGTGTAGGCTGAATAACATAACTTTGAGGATCAAATTACATCTGAAGCTAAGGTATCAAAGGAAAAGCTTCCAAAGTTAAATCCCACTAAAAGTATCAAGTGACATTACAACAATGAAGCATATTACACATAACTCACCTTTTCACCAGACTTTTCCTTCAGAACAATAGAAGGAAGTTGTTGTGATCTTTCTGATTTTTCTGGCTTCAGCATCAATGGTGGTGTTGGAAGTGTCGGCAGTGTAGGCTTCTCCACCACTGGCTTGTCTTTGATTTCTGGAATATCCTCTGTTCTGGGTTGTTGCATTAATAATGGTGGTGGCAAAGGTAGGTTTGGCATTGCAGGATGTGGCAAGTTTGTTATTCCAGGATGTGGCAAGTTTTTTGCCAGAGTCAGTGGAAACCTTGGAAACAGAGGATATCCAATGGGAGGAGGAATGAGACCAGGAGCTGGTGGGAAGTGTGGGAAGAAGGGAAACACAGGAGCAGGAAGAGGTTGGTCACGAGTTTCTAATGCTTCAGGTGTCTTGGGTCTGTCCGGAGTCTCTGGTTCATGAAGATCCATTTTGATCTTCTTTGGACTAATGGAGCCTTTTGGAGACTTCCCTTTTGGTTCCTTCTTAGATTTCAATCTCTCTTTCTTTCTCTTTTTCTCCTTATGATCCTGAACTTTTCGAGATGGTGTCGGTAATTCTGGTGTTCTGGGTGTTGAAGGTGTTCCAGGAGGAGACAGGTCATCATCAAACATGTATACATCATGGTCTGAGCCTGGACCTGAGGTATGACCAGAAACGACTTCATTGATGGTCTCATCGACCTTAGAAGAAGATGACTCTGCAATATGAGACACAGGGGATTTCCTCTCCTTGGAAGGTTTTGGTTCATTAACAATTTCCATACTTCTCTGGATCACAGACTCTATACAGTCATCTATCTGCGCCATACGTGCTTCACGCTGACGACTGTTAGCTTCCGATTCGTCTATCACAAGTCCTGGTGAACTTTCACGAGAATCCCTGGGAGGGGGCTCAAAATGTTCTGTCCTATCCACTTTATCTACTTTTTCAGGCTTCTCTTCCTTCACTTTTGAAATCTTTTTGAAGATATTAAGTTTCTGTTTGTCAGGCTCTGAAGACAATTTTCCTTCCACAATTACAGCATCTTTGCATTTTTCAGGACTGACTACTTTCTGCTGCAGAACTGCAACTGGCAGAGGAAAACTCTTTTCTACCTTTGGAGTTTTAGGCTGAGCAACAGGCTTACCAATCTTAGGAACATTCAAGTTAGGGGCTTTGTTTGCTGTTATCTTGGGTGGACTGAGCTTTGGAGGTTTCACGCTCGTACTTGGGCCTGCAGCACTGCCTGCATGAGCCATCATTTTCAATGCTCCTGATTTCAGAGCTTTTAATTTGGATAGTTCCTTCATACTCACTAATTTTTTAACCTTTGATTCGTCCATGGGTAGGTGTTTTTCAATTTTAGTAATGTCCTTTAACTTATGGTCCTTTTTCTTATTTTCTTTGTCTCCTATCTTCTTTATACCATCTACAGTTTTCTTTAATGGCAACTTTTTTGTCTTCTTATCACCCTTCACTTCAGGAGGGACCATCGGATATGATGTTGGCTGTGGGGAATTTGAACGTGAGTCTGATGGCTGCAAAGGCGTTCGTGACTCTGGGAGTTTTCCTTCTCTTGCTGGAGACAAAAATCCGGATGTGGTCATCATGACGCTGCTGATCTCACGTAGAGGTCGTCCTTCCTCCTCTAACATTAACCTGCACCCAATAAACAATGCAAAAAGAATGAAAAAATTATTTGTTTATACACAAAGGGGACTTTAAAAGCTTTCAAGAGGGCAAAAACATAATGTAATGAATATCAAGAGTTGACCTTAGGTGTGATGTCATTATCCATTTCTGTACCCAGCAGGTAGTACTATGGTTGCATATAATCACACACTGCTCAGCTAGCAAACACGTTACAGGGTACTGTTGTGAAAAATAATACACAAGTATCAAAGATGGTTGACAAAAGGAACATATGCCTGTGGCTGTCACTGGGGTGCACCACCTGCCACTAAAGTGGCATACATTAGATACTCATATGCAATGAATATATTCATACGCACGCACGCATGCCCACACACGTGCACGCACACACACACACACACACACACACACACACACACACACACACACACACACACACACACAAAAAGCATTTCATGTATGGCAGATGCTACAAAATTATGAACCTTGTCACTAAGAGTGTTTTGTGTCCTATGTCATCACCTATGGTTGTGGGAGATCTGTGCAAAGAAAATGTGTTTATTGAATGATGATCAGCATTACATGCACATATTGCAGTCCACCACTCATTTCCATTGTTGTCACATGGACAGAGATATGTTCTTGGTTCAGACTGTGAGAGTAGACAAGTACCGATAAATTCATTTTACCCGAACTGAAGCAGAAAAGTGTGGAGTGGTGGTGGTCCCCACCTAATCATGGAAGACAAGTACACTCTGCAGACAGGGTGCAGTGAGAATGACTAACATCACATTCTTTACATATCACAAGATTATGCTTGACCATCCCACACCACTTTTTTATACTGTGCAGGAAACAGACAATAACTGCTCAGCAACAAAGTCCCCTCAAATAATCAAAATCAGCACAGGTTCTTAAATATGAAATTACACGCCATGCCAACTTATTTTTTGGTCAAAACTTACACATCTTTTTACCATGAAAATATTAAGCTCAGAGCTTATGTTTACTGTGAAATAATTCCCTACTGAGTCCATAATCACAAAATATCATATTAGAAAAAATGGATAAATTTGAAATTGTATTAATAACATTAACAAACAGAATACAAGGTAACAAGGAAAGTTATAAAAGTTTTTCAGGTGTGATAAGGAAACAATATGAAGGTGAAAAACTGAAACTGCAGCTATCTACGCTACAGGACTTGGAGGGACATTTCAATACTGGTAAACATGGCTGGTAGATTGAGGGACTGGTTATAAATAACACTGTTTATAAAACTATTATATTTGTGGGTGGAAGGGACCAGGTGCATTAGCAGATCCAGTCTTCTGTACATTTTGACTTGACAAAATAAAGACCAAACATAACCTCATGAAAGAACTTATTACAAATCATAAAAGAAACATTTGAGTTGGTTGCAGTAATTTTCTTTTTTACTTAAAAAAAAAAAAACCTTTCTGTGCTTGGTTTTGGTACCATCTTTTGCATCATGACAATGATTCTACAAACAATTCAGTTACCTACTAGATGAAGCCCACAAAGGTAAATGCATTTTATATAACATACTACTGAAGAGAATGGACTGTATATTCACCTAGGATGCACTGCTATTCTCACACTGGAATTTGAAAGGAGTCATGTGGCCTCTATATGGCTACAAAACTTCATGTCTTATCTACACTTTGAGTTTGGTCCCATTACATAAAAATAAGAGCTATATACATACACACACAAGTCAAACATATATGATAAGTTTCTACCCCTTTTAACCCTTCAATGCTGCTCAGTGCACTACACAGACCTTCATTTCTTCACATACCACATGCCTTGGTGCACCGTATGGTCATGACTGCATCGAAGGGTCTTATAAATTTAAAATCCCTGTCCTATGGAATAGTAATTTAACCCTTAGGCTATTAATGTCATATACATATATGGAGCACCTATTCTTGATGTTTCTAGATCACACACGATGACGCACCACAGTCGGTAGGACTCCTCTGGACGAGCGATCAGCTCGTCGCAGAGACCTCTACCTGACAACACACGACACGCACAACAGACAAATATCCATGCCCCCGGGGGGATTCGAACCCATGATCTCAGCAGG
>Ga0268261_10003122_pt1 | contig 12082 bp, 10 predicted proteins | sample TergutNc150P1_FD_190353 | JGI IMG/M metagenome (GOLD analysis project Ga0268261, IMG submission 190353) | Nasutitermes corniger P1 segment gut microbial community from laboratory colony in Florida, USA - Nc150 P1 (SPAdes) (version 2) | ecosystem: Host-associated > Arthropoda: Insects >... | reverse complement strand
TTGTCAGGTAGAGGTCTCTGCGACGAGCTGATCACTCGTCCAGAGGAGTCCTACCGACTGTGCTGCGTCGTTGTGTGTGATCTAGATACATCAAGAATGGGTGCTCCATATATATATATATATATATGACATTAGTAGCCTAAAGGTTAATAATTTAACCCTTATCCTGCTAACGTGGAGAAAATGGTGAGCTCTTATAATGCCAGCAAATAGCAGATGGGATTTAATTCAGGCTTTTAAGGGTTAATAAACATTACCTGTCTCCGTTTCTGACTAATGCATGACTTGGCTAGTTAGTTTTTCTGGTAAAAACGAAATTAAATCGTAAATTTGTCGGTTTCCCTTCGTGTTTTACCTTAAATTGTGTGCATATTTTTAAAACGTTATGGCCCTTCTACTTATGCAGACATTACGTTACTAATTCGTTTTGTAAGACTTTGTCAACAATAAAGACCTCCTGGCCTATGAGGTTGATTGCGCCTTTTATAAATTTTTCATATTATTTTCAGCACATTTTATTGTACACAACTTACAGAAAAATACGCAACAGTAGAATAAGCAATTATACATATGAATTCCATATTTTATGTACTGTACGTTGCGTTGCCAGTATACAAACCAAAAATGGCACAGCAAGCCAACAGTAATTTGATATTTGATGTATTTATTAACCCCTATCCCGCTAACGTGGAGAATATGGTGAGCTCCTAATAATGCCTGCAGATGGCAGATGGGATTTAACTCGGCGTTTAACCCTTTAAACGCTGAATTAAATCCCATCTGCTATTTGCTGGCAATATTAGCTCACCATTTTCTCCACGTTAGCAGGATAAGGGTTAAATCCTTAACCCTTAGGCTACTAATGTCATATATATATATGGAGCACCTATTCTTGATGTTTCTGTGTGATCTAGAAACATCAAGAATAGGTGCTCCATATATATATATGACATTAGTAGCCTAAGGGTTAAAGGGTTAACTGCAATTGGGTTGTCACCCGGTGGCAGTACACATTTACACACAAACAATACAAAGAACAACACAAATAACAACCGAACAACACAAATAACAACTAACGTGGAAGAGTGCGGGCCGTGCCCCGTCTTTGCGAGTTTTACCCTGGCATTTGCCTTATAACTGTGGAAAAAGCACGGAAAAACCTCAGTCAGAGTAAGAAAAACATTCCCATAACCGAACTATTAGCCTGTATCTCAACAGGTAATCCATGGAATTGAAACAGGTCGAACACGCGCAGATATATTATACCACCTACTGCCCTTTCTAAGGTGCTCTGTTACCACGCATATTGAAGGCACACGCCTGATCATTTAATTCCTGCGGCACTTCAACAAGGAGCCAAAACCAAGGAAGTACGACAATAGAATACTGCAGCACATCAAGGTCACTGCTGCAGGAAGCAACTACAGGTGCAAACTTAAACGGCCTCGGTTTGGCTGCGGGTTGCTACTTCCTAGTGGAAAGAACGGGCACAACCTGTCTGCTAAAGGCACACCAATATTACAGATTAGCGACACCAACCACAAAATATCACAAGTCTGCTTTTAACCTTACCACAACTGACAGAAAACAGGCGTTTAAACGTGCTGACCTTCGTGAAAACGACTTGTATTCAACCTGCACATAACGCAATATCAAGGAAAGTGCAAATTTTGGACAGGTTTCCTTTAACTCAGTTTTTGTTTCTTCCGGATTAAAACAAACACTGTGCAATTCAAAACGTATGCACAAAAGTAGGAATATTAACGGGCAAGGCTTGGTCCAATCTGAATTAGTACAAATGAGCACTTTTAGTACTGACATGGAGTGCTTTGAATACGAGATGCATACTTTTTTTTTACATTTTTTCTGCACCCCTTATCTCTGCGCGCTCGAGCTAAGTGCCTCGCTCGCCTCGCCTTTGTTAAGGCTCTGGCCAATAATACTAATAAACATTCAAGACTACATGTCTATGCAACATGACACTAAGCTTTATGAGTTCTGCTCGGAGCTTCTGTTATTTCTGCCTACGGTTTAAAAACCCGACTAGCCCTGACGCACGTCCAGCATCTTAACCAAGTCAACCAGTACCTTGGCTTAAGACGCAGCAATCACCCTATCACGTATAACTTCGTATTTCAACTTTAATTCAGAGACCAACACGTTACGAACGTCCGCAGATCGTAACACTTCTGGCGAATTCGCTGTTGTTCTCCCTAGTTAAAAAACGCTGGGTATATTAACGCGCACTACATTTTTTTTACCCATACCGTTGCAACAGATATCCATCGATCGTCAATGAGACACAGCAGGCGGTGAAATTTACAGTAGACATATTTTATACGCGGGCGCAATCATGCTCAATGTTCAACAGTTTCTGTAGCTTCAGCTCGTACCTCACACAGAATAGAGTTCGTATCAATTACAAACACCTTCTCCGGGCACCAGCACGTACATTAAAGAGAACAGTGTATCAATTATGAAGACCAACCACGGTGAGAAATAAACGCACGTAGGTCTTCAGGTTAAAGTGTTTATTATTTTAGTACGACTTTAACCAAAATCGGGAAGCGACAAATTTCAAGAAAATCCGTACGGCGAGGGCGCTTCGTTCCATGTGGATGAGCGCACACATGACAAACCGCAGCCGCTTTGCGAACGCGCCCAGTAGAACTGCAGCACATTTGTCAAAGAATGAAACAGCATCTGTCTGGCACTCTACAATACAAACGAAAATGTCATTACCGCTTTCACAAGGTAGGCTGGACTCGGTCCTGCGCCAAATAAATCCAGTCCATGTCCTCCCTAATTTCCCATCTCCCTGGATCCTGCAAGTGCATTCTTCCTGTCCGATTTTTTTATGCAAAATCTTGTACGCATGTCTCATCGTCCATTATCATGCTACATATCCTACCCATCAGATACCCGTAAATTGGTCAACCTACTAACTGGTAAAATTTACACATTTTGAAGCCTATTATGCAGCTTCCTCCAGCTTCCTGTTACTTCCTCCCTCTTAGATTCAAATGTTCCCCTGCATATTCTCTTATCAGACACTTTCCCTGCTCTTCCCCATCAGTTTAAGACAAAGGGCAAAAAGTGGAAATGATAAGATTATGCCTAAAATCAAATGACATTCACAACTGGACACAACTTTTATAGTCATGTTCAAACTCCTCCACAATGTAACCTCTGGTGGATGTAGCAATGAAGTTCTGTGAAAAACTAAGGCTTGTTTGGTACATTTCTCACCCACTCTGCCCATTAAACCTGTTTTCTTTGTACTCATACTGTGAGGTACTTTTATAGTCATTCCCTTTATTTCCTTCCAGGGCAGCTCCAGTTGCTCAAAAACAAACATTCCTTTGTATTTGTGTCATTCACATTTTTAGGATGAGCTAATTGTCTGGCCACCTCAAACGATTCTGTTACACTTGAATGATAGCAATGCTTGCATCATTTTCACCCACTGCCAAGGAGAGTTTTCAAATTCCATTTTTTTTTTTGGCTCTGTTTCTGGATTAAATAAGTCAATCACTTTCAACTTGTAATGTCACTGTTGCACCAGACACACTTATAGTATTAAAACAGGTTCCTTTACTAGACAAATCTCTTGCTCTGTGTGTTGCAAACATTTTATAATGAGTTTCCCCCCCAAAAAAATCTTTCTTTGGCCAGCAAATCAGCAACATGATAACTTGCCTGAAATGTGCACAGCCATTCCTGGACTGTGTTCTGATGAAATTCTGTTGTAACTCAAGCCCTTTACAAAGCTGTCATTTTCCTGTTATAAGAACAATGACAGTGTTATACTTTTCTTTGTAAATTTAAATTATAATGTCACACAATATTTTATTACTTTAAAACAGGCAATACTTCCACTACAAATTAAACGAAAAACTTTCCCCTCACAGAAACACAAAGTATTCATCTGTCCAATCCTCTTCAACATTCCACACGCAGGGTTCTCTTTAAACTTCTCCGATAACACATTATGTACGGTGTTCCTTACCATATGTTTCAGCTTTATTAAATATTACAACCATATTACATACACACAATGCACTCTGACATGATCCTGTCATCTTTAGGTGTATGAGAAAAATTCCTGTCACAACCATACACTGAATTCTGTAATAAAAACAAAAACAGCTCATGCATGCCAAACAAAAAAGAGGCAAACAAAGTGTGTGCACATATATACATGTATCCTACAATACTGAGCTCATACACATTCCTTTGGGGCAAATGACTACTACCATAATGTAGTAACAATTATACACATAACACATTTCACACAAACACTCTCTCCCTCTCTCTCTGCATTCTACCGGCATGCACAGTATGCCTGTTACCCATACTAATGCGGTAATGCAGTCATCAGCTACCTGCAGCCACCAAACGACAATAATGGCTATGGTTCATAATGATTAAAACTACTACAAATATATAACAGTTTCTCTTGAACTGTCCACGAACAAATGTATTAACATTCCATCTGCAAATGTTCAAGTCCTCTTGCAAATATGCGTATTAGTGACATCTATGGATGTAAGCACAAACCAAATGCATAGCAACACGCTTTAGTTCAAGCAAATATGTATCATATCAGTAGCAACCTGCAGAACATCACATATCATGGTAACACATGTTGATGTACATTCTTATAATACTAACCATTGTGGGACATGAAACAAAAGTACAGGTGATCCAGAATATAAAATAACACAACTTATGTTCTCTCAGATGTTAATTTACTACGCCCTGGACAAAACTTGGTTACGTAAACTACAAACACGCTATAAATAAAATCTGTTCCAAGACACATTCTGAAAATATATACAGCTCTATTGTTAATGTATGGGTAATCCTAATAATGTTTATGAATCAGGACATGTTCCATCGGTCTTTCGGTTAATATTTCCCAAAAATGGACAGAAACGCGGTCACTGAACTAGTTCTCTCACCGACCCTGACACTGCCATTGCCCTCGATGTTGTCAAAATCCTGCCTCTTCTAAGCTCAATGTTAACTTAAATATTACACTTACCTCTGTCGTTTCCTTCCATTGCAATATCTGCTCCCTTAACAATCAATCTGTAACCAATTAGCACCAAAATTCAAATGCAAAATAACTATTTAGACATATTTCTACCGACTTTCCTCCCAACAAACATGGCCGCATCTCAGTCACAACACCTCAAGGTCGTTGAACTGTATAAATCCCAACTAACAATTCCACTTACTCTAAAATTCTGCGCATTTAGATTTGGAATTAAAAACTCCGTCAAAATTTTGAAAAATAAGTATTTTGTATCACATTCCTAAAATAAATAGTAACTTGATATCGCAGTAAATTTGATGCCGAAGAAATATGTCTGCGCTGTGTATGGTTTGTGTCGCCGCTCAAATGTAGTTGCTCATGTTAGTAGTCAGTGAGTGAGTGGTATGAACAATAATAATAATACGAACAGCGTTAAAATAACTAGTTTACCGTGATATGGAAACAAAACTGGAATGATACTTATGTGTAAGTGTACGTGAGTTGGGTTAATGGGTGTGCGAAATGTTAATGTATGAAATTTTAAGGCACCGCAGGTTTCGAAATCGGCATGATTATGGAACTAAACGAATCGTTCAGCCAGTCGGTGGCCAGGATAGTAGCAAATGTCAGTCAGGTTAAGGTTGGGTCAGGTTACCCACACATAACCTTTTGCATGCCACTCATTGCGACTTGGGCCCCTGAACCATTGGGCTACGGTGCAGTAGTGAAGAGAAAAATCTCCCTGATGGGTGTCGAGTTCTTCCCTATATTTGTGAATGACTTAAATATAAGTGACCCATCAGAACGAAATTGATAGCAGTAAGGCTGGGGCTTTGGTTTCAGACAGGAAGAACAGCAAGAGACTTGCATATGTCAAAATATCTAATGACATTCTCATACTCGTTGGTAAAATTATACCAGAATGATTTTAGGGCCTCTTCAAAAACAAGAACGTAATGTTACATTAAAACTAAAAGTTTGTGTCCCTAAAAACAGTGCCATGTAAAACTGTAAGTGGGGTTATGTCCACCCCATCATTCTTATGAGAAATTCCAAACTATGCCTATTTCCAGAGTTTTGTAACAGGGCTGTGTTGTACCGTGGATGCACATCGAACATATCTCATTACACTTACAAACCATTTGTTTGTTCGTGTAGCACAAAACAAGCTGACATAAAATTTAGAAAAATGTGACTGCATAAAGAAAAAACTTTTCAAATTTGTGTGTCATGGTATCTAAGAACATATAAATTAACCCAACATGACTTAAAGTAGTGGCCACAAATTTCACTGCTCATTGTGGGCTTATACAAGAGGTTGATGATAACATAAGAATTATTTTTCTTTCTGCCATTTTCTGCATGGTTAAACACAAAAAGTGTTGTTTTATTACAGAAGTAGTACAGGTTATGATTAATACATTTACTGTATGAACTTATTGAAACACATACCAGTAGCATTTTTGGTCAGTGATGGAATAATAAAAGACTTCTGTCGCCTTAATTGAATTACTGCAAGTAACTAAATCAGCCAAAACAGACGATACTCCCTCATCTAGTATTGTGTTTGTAGCTTTTTAATATTTAATTGCCAATCCACATGCCTGAAGTGCTGCTTTGCACGTGAATCAGGCATTGGTTTTTATTAGTTTCATAATATAGTCACTCTCAGGCTCCAACCATACAGTTTATTACTTCTTGCAATGTCAATTTACATATATTTTGTATCTGCAGTTTTGTTGCTTGCAACTTGCCAACAGTTCTGTAGTACATTTACATCACGACAGTTTCCTGGACATACTGCGGGCTTCATGTCAGATAGTTGAATACAATTATCACGTTTAAAAATGGCAAAAATTGTTGGACTTTCCTTTAAAAAGTGTACGGAGTAAACTGGAATGTTAATCATGCATCACGCTTGCATGTTTTTGTCTTGTGCTGTGGGGCAAAGTGTTGCTGGAAAATGCAATTTCATATTCCTGAAAGTTGACCCTTGTGACATTTCAGACATTCTTCCAAAATATTTATGTGCCACTGAGCATTAAACGAACCACACACAAATTTTGGTCTTTCACTATTTTTGCTTGTTATTCAGCTCCAAATCATTTAAGTGACTAAATATTTAACTGTTTGCTCAGTACAGTCAATATGATAGGCTGTGCTCATTAGATCCCTGGAGGTCTAACTTGAATTCTCAGTCAGTCCATTGCAGAGTTTTCCACATTGCATGTGGCATAGGATTTTGAGGCCAAATTCCATGAACTCACCTTTACACTCTTCTGGCATTGACATGAACACCAGTGTCATCTTCTGTCTGAAATTTAAGGCAATTGAATTTACTCAGTGGTCAAAGAGACAAACATTTTAAAATTCCGTCTCGATATGGAGTACTGACCAATTTCAATTCCACTCCAGGTTTTCTCCAAACATATCCTGTCATGTGTGTCCTTTTAAGAAGTTAGGACACTGTACTCTTCAAGAAATTTTACAATTCGATACACCTTCCCTATCAAAAGCAACAGTTACACTTTTTTTTAGGTATCTGCTGCATTGGCTGAGCCATAATGCTGTCACCCAGACTGCTTCTACCAAAATTATGTTCCGGGTGCATTTATAGAAAAGATGATAGTTTTTTGTGCAGTATGATGCAATAAGAACATATGACAGTTTGCACCAAACATTCTGTAGGTGCCATATTAATCAGATGTACATTATAATCAGTTTCAGTGTGGTTATATATGAAATACATTGATTTGGAAGGGTAACAGAATTGTCATGACTACTGTAGAATTGATTTAAAACTGCATAAAGTGAATGAAAATAGGCAACTGGTACCTCCCAAATCTACAATTGTATGTCCTGTCTTCTCATTTCATCTGGCAACTATCCAAACATATCACGACTGTAACATCCACAACTCTGTTCATTGCTTTACATTTTCTTTTGTCTGAAACCCAAAGCAGTTCAGATGTCAACATAAAACTGGACACTATATGTAAGGTAATGTGATGTCACCAGCAAGTAATATTATAAACAAGAATATGTCCAGTGTATACAGCAAGTATACTGTAAGTAATATAAAAAAAACTTCTTTTGTTTCAGGCAAAAATCTAATGCACGTGAGCAAACAATAATGGGTATGAGACTTACATCACGTATGAAGATAAAATATGTAACAGTGGCTGTTCTAGTAATTGTAATTTTGCAGTATTTTGGAGTGTTTACCCACATATTTGAATTAGACTTCTATATGAACTTCAGTTACCCACTGGAAGGTGATATCCAAAAGTATGTCTTGCAGCTTCGGAACATGGAAGTACCTGACGTAGCTCCCATCAACATGTACAACTACACGTTCATATCAAGTTGTAATAAGAAATGCAGTGAGAGTGATTATTCAGGAAAACTAAGGCTAGTTTATATTGTAAAATCTGCAATAAACCATTTTGATAGACGGCTAGCAATAAGAAGCTCTTGGGGTTTTGAAAAGAGATTTTCTGATGTTCCCATACGAACTGTATTCCTTCTTGGCATTGAACCAGAGGATGTAGATTTGCAGATGAATGTAGAAAAGGAACAACAAAAATATGGTGACATTGTTCAGGCAGATTTTAGAGATTCATACTTCAATAATACAATAAAAACTATGATTGGCTTTAAATGGGCTGTAGCCTTTTGCCCAAATTCCAAATTCTACATGTTTAGTGATGATGACATGTATATATCAACAAAAAACGTTCTTCGCTTCATTCGAAATCCAACACAGTATCCCGAATATTTGGAAACACCAGTTATAGCTCTTAGACAAGTCAAGACACCATTTGCAGACAGGGAAATTAATGGCCAAAATATCCCACAGCAAGTTTTGTCCACGAGAAGAGAGAAAACACTGTCAAAGTTTGAAAATTCTGCTCTCATGTCAGTTCAAAGTGGTGGTCTGAAGCTGCAGCAGTTCCTAGACTTTGAATTGCCAGACGATGTACGGCTTTTTGCTGGGTATGTGTTTGTGTCAGCACCACACCGTCACAGAAGCAGCAAGTGGTATATTCCTTTGTCAGAGTATCCATACCACATGTGGCCACCGTACGTTACAGCTGGTGCATATGTCCTGTCCCGAGAAGCTTTGTTTGATATGTACTATGCAAGTTTATACACACAACACTTTCGTTTTGATGACATCTACCTTGGTTTAGTTGCTAAAAAGGCTAAAATTGAACCATACCATTGTACACAGTTTCATTATTATAAGAAAGAATATAATGTCTTCAGTTACCGTCACGTAGTGGCATCACACGGTTATGATGAGCCACATGAACTGCTTAAGGTGTGGAATGAACAAAAGAGTGCAGGAAATGCATGAACAAATTATACTGATGCTTATTGAATTTGATTTGGTAGGTTCTGAACCAGACATTCTGAAGCATATATTAATCATTACATATTTCACTCTTAGAGGTAACGTAAAACTCATACTCATTCACAATAGCTGTCCAGAAATATGAAACACTGAAATGTATGATGGGTGTAAGCATGTACCATGTGTTCCAATGTGTAATAACAAGATACCACATGAATTTAAAGGATAGGTGGAAACTTCCAATGCCAGAGTTAATTTTTTCATCCATAACTTGATAGATATTAACCAATCTGCATCCATAAGAGTATCTATATGCTGTTATGCTGCAGATCAGAGACACTGCAAGTGATCTTTTACACAAAAGGTGAAGGGTTACTCAAAATGATTACTGCCACAGTTTGTGACTGCTTCTTGTGGTGAAGGTCCTAAATTCAATGTGAGATGTGGCAAAACAGTGGCAAATAATTCTGAAGAGGATTACAATTGAGAGTGAATAATTTATTCTTCAGCTCCTCTTAAAAGTAAAGATACCATAAAAGATTAACAAGGGTATTATATAATATGAAAGAAAACTAGTTTTTTTTAAAATTAACTTTGGTATGCTGTGTGGATGCAACCTTCTAGACTTGTCTTATAGTTTTTGTTTTGATTTTGATCCAAAACACTCAGTTTCTTCACTTTGGTATTGTTATGTACTGTTCTTACATTTATTCAACCATAATCTGAGAGTTCGTATGCTTTATGAGTGCACAGAAAATGAATCACATTTAAATGTCATTTTTACCTGTACTGTGATATGTAGTACCCTCATGTGTCATGCAAACAAATAAAAAATAGAGGACCTACACAAACTTCATATTACAACCTTTTCTGTAATTTTTGTGATTAGCATACTGATTTTAGTCAAAATCAGCCTATTTTATGTGGGGGGGGGAGAGTTCAAAGTCTGTTGTGTGCCAGAAATGGCATGTAGTACATGGATAATCAAGACCAGACTTTAGTGACAGATTTACAAGTGACAGCTACTGCCCTGTATCCTGTATATTCATAGTATCATTTGGAAATGAAATGTTTTGGCTAGCTTTATTTCCTTTGTACATCTCACTTTTACATACTTAAGAAAAGCTTATTATGCAGGTTGGTGTACTGGTAACATTTTAATTTTGTGTTTCAAGAAGTTCCCACTTCAGATCTCACTGATATTACTTGCAATCCTTAGGTTTCTTGTGGCTTTCCTGAGTACCTCTTAATAAATCCTAGGAGACTGTGAAATCCTTGAATTTGAAAGAGCAAAATCAAATTAACTAAACATGAATCAAAGGAAGTCAATCATATTTTTCCCCTATCCACTGGCTATTCCCACATTTTCTTGGTCTTTGAAGCTGTCTGTGCATTAATCAGTATTCGTACAATTGTACATCGTGTGTTAAAATTTTCAAAAAATTATGTGAAAATTGGAAAATCAAGCACATTTATCCATGATCATATCACTTAACATGTACAGTGTCAGAATAGTGCACAGTTGTTTTGCAGAATTGAACAATACACAAGAAAATGTGTACGGGGGAGCAGGTCGAATTATTCTGTTCAGTCACTTTAGGCAAAATGAGTAACACACTGGACCTTACTGACTTCTAAACGCAAAGATGGTAAACAGATTATATACACTTCATTGATCCTGATCATTACAGTGTTGTAGAAAGGAACAGTGAACCCAGCATTTAATTGACAGAAACAAGGAAAATTTATCATAAAAACAAACATAATAAACTACAGTGAAATACCAACACAGCAACATGTGATCATTACAATTTTATGTAAAGGTACATTGAACAGAACACTTATTGAACAAGAAATAGGAGCACACAAAAATATGAGTAAATAAAGACAAGTAATAAGTAAATAACTATGGGAAATCACGAACACAGCATCATGTGTTCATTACTATGTTATATTAAGGTACCAGGAACACAACACTGCACAGAAAGTAGGAACACATGAAATGGGGCAGACCAACAAGAGCAACAACAAGAGAGCTAGCAACGCATCATGTTTACAATATTGCCACTGGTATACCATTATGCAGATTATGCTGAAATAACAGACACTTCCCGAAAGATCAACGCAATTTATATAATCTGAAATTGATGGCATAACAGATGTTCACATTAATTTTAATTAATATACACAGATGAGTGCCACCATATACCCCTATTACGAAGGGCGGCTGATAAGTAATGCACACAGTGAATTATCTAGAAAAAGAGACCATGTATTTAAACAAACGAAAGTAGGAAGTAAAGTACAATATTTTAGCTACAAATTGACATACTTATTTTTCGACATAGTCGCCTTGTCGTTCAGTACATTTTTCCCAACGTAAAACAAGTTTACGCATGCCGTCAATGAAGAATTCAGGAGTTCTTTGTTTGATCCACGACGTCACAGCTTGCTTCACTTCATCATCTGAGGTGAAATGAGTCCCCTTGAGATCCCTCTTGAGGTGAGGAAAGAAATGGAAATCGCTTGGCGCCAAGTCAGGGCTGTAGGGCGGATGGGAGAGAACCTCAAACTTCAGCGTCTCCAGAGCATCAATCGTTGCGCGAGCAGTGTGCGGTCTTGCATTGTCATGCAGCAACAAAATCGGCGATGTTGACCGCCTAACTCGACACACCCTCCGCCGT
>Ga0268261_10003121_pt1 | contig 12083 bp, 8 predicted proteins | sample TergutNc150P1_FD_190353 | JGI IMG/M metagenome (GOLD analysis project Ga0268261, IMG submission 190353) | Nasutitermes corniger P1 segment gut microbial community from laboratory colony in Florida, USA - Nc150 P1 (SPAdes) (version 2) | ecosystem: Host-associated > Arthropoda: Insects > Digestive... | reverse complement strand
TATATATATATGACATTAGTAGCCTAAAGGTTAATAATTTAACCCTTATCCTGCTAACGTGGAGAAAATGGTGAGCTCCTAATAATGCCAGCAAATAGCAGATGGGATTTAATTCAGGGTTTAAAGCGTTAAAATACTGAAAAATTAACAAACACTCCGATGTCAATAGAATTTTGACCTCGGCGTATACATGGCAAATGTGTGGCAGATGGGGTACATCAGACCTCACTTGGTCACTACTGAATTTAAGTATTTGTCTCACCGTGGTACCAATGATTTTATCCCAGCGTGCACGAAACTGCTGTCAAGAGCTTATAGCCAGGCGATAACAGCTAGCTGCACATTGGCGTCTCTTGCAAATCGCTTGCCACCCAGGTGTTTTTTTAGGGCCTCGAAAGAATGGACAGCAATAGCCGGGGGATCATGATTCTGAGAGTGGTCCACACTCAGTCCGTAGGGCGCTAGATTCACAAGTCTGTGGGGAGTTTGGGTCGTAGGGTTTTCCATCTCTTTGGAACTCTCAAGAAACACCTGGGTGGTAAGTAATTTGCAGAAGACGCCGACGTGAAGCAAGTTGTCACCTCCTGAGTAGACACTTGACATAGATTTCTTATACTCCGGACTACAAGTCTTAGTGCCATGGTAAGACAAATACCTAAAAGTAAATGTGACCACTTCGAGGTCTGACATGTACCTTCTGTTACACATATGCCATGTATAAATCTAACACAATAAATTTCTTGGTATCGGAATGTTTGTTACCTTACTCTTCGAAAATTATACGTTTGTTTGTTTGGTTGCTGTTTTTTTATTTGTCACCACGAGACAACTGAAACCTAATCATATGTATTTGGATCAAATTATATAAATTATTCAGATAGGGTTACTAATATCCGCAGTACATATTATTTTATGCACGTGCGTCTTTTAGCATTTAACGCGATCAGACTTTATTAGAATATTAAAATCAGGGAGTAAGAGATTTTGGGAACGCATGCCTCCAATTCTGTGTATCTAAACCGATTGCTTTTCTTGACGTTTTCCAGACGAAGTGGTGTATGCATCTGTTTTTTCCTCCGTATTTTTGCTGCATATTATTGGAAGTCCCATGATTTCATAGACTTAAGTAAGAAATAGAAGCTCTATTGGAAAGCATATAAAATTTCTGTATCTTCATACAAGACTGTATCGGGTACAGAGATCAATTTCGTCAAACTGTGAGTATGTGGATAACTAACGCACGATGGACTGACGTTCCACTACATTATATATAAAATTCAGCTTCTACCTCACAGAGAACAGTCTATAACCATTAAAATGCTAATGTTTAGGACTTTTGACCCACGAAAACAAGACAAGCATGTTGCCTCAACACGCGGGGAAACAATTATACCCGGTGAAATTGCGTCATATCCCAGAAGAACGGCTACCTCAGCCACGCCGCTACGAAAACCAATGCAGTGTTTCTTAATTTTACAGTAAGTGGTACACACACTTACCACTAGTCTTTAAACAGTTAAGGGACATATATTTGTATAATTGTAGACTTTTACGCCTTTCCTAGAGATTGTGGAAGCGATGAGTGATGTTAAATCATCATTGATTGATTGATTGATTGATTGACCGACTGATTGTCAAACGTTTCTCACTCTTATTAGATCATGAATTTAACAGATTTTGATACAGAAGAATCTGGACTTATGTGAGGTGTTAACTAGAAAATGAAGAATACTACATAATGACAAATGTTGCATTTTAAGATAATAAAACCAGGAACATAAAGACAGGCTAGACTGTATGACTGATACAGATATTAAGAAAAGCCCAACAATTTTTGATATGGATATCTAACGCAAAATAACCTAGGACAACAACATTCACTTATATAACCGGTATAATCTGGGATGATGTAAATCTGAATACCTCAGAACTTGATTGGTTTCAGTGAGCTACTTTAGTGATGAAAATAATGGTACTTCGAACAAAATGAAGGTGGATAGTTACTTATTATATGTTACACCGAAAATTTATAAATATTATGCGACCTGCCCGTCATTATTCTGGGAAAAACCATGGACGATTAAGTATTCTTAAATTAAGGAGCAAATGCATATAATAAAAGGGCTTTGTCACATCACAATTCAGACTGATACCCTGCTTTCAGTGTGTTTACCAAACTACAATCCGTTCCCAATTATAACCCTGTAACACAAAAAATTTAAATAATGTATTTTAGTGATAAAATTAAACAAAATCCAGTAAGGATTTATGCATAATTCCCACACTTATTACGTCCCCAATACGTTCCCTCCTTTTTCGCATATCACTGTTCTTTCTCCCCGTCTAAATTCCTTGTCCCTTATCCCACTTAATTTTATTTTCTCAGAAGACCTACAATTTCTCCACCCTCTATTCTTGTTCCTCTAAACCAATCAATCCTTGTATACTTCTTTCCTCCCTTTCTCTCCCACCCTTCTCTTCTTTAAAGGTCGTTCCTTTTTGTGCTATTTCATCCTCTAATGCGTTTCTTTATCTCGTTCACTTCAGTGTTATTGAGCCGCAGTTCCTTATTGGATTTTGTATCGTTTATTCGTTTCATTTTTGTACTTCTATATCTTAGAAGCGGAGAGAATTGAACTCTGTGGAATACAGTTTTCTTATCCAAGAAATCTTGTCGGTCAGATCTCTCCCTTTCACCAATCCCAAACCTAAGTTGGCCTGGCGATCAATTGGTAGCAGTGACAATTCACTTGGGGCTTTGTTCTGAATGACTTTGGGTAGACTTCGTGTTTAACTGACTGACGACACGTATAATATACGTGGACCTTTAATTACAACGTCAAATTTAATTGCCTCATCTCGTAAGAAACAAATTCAGGCAAATTCCATTTCATAATTCGTAAAGAAATACCTCTATTGATACTTCCTATAGTTAGAATTATAACGAGTTGTCAGAAAGGAACTCATAAATCGTCCTTTCCTCTTACATAGATTTCTAGTTCATTAGGTCTTTTCATTTTTATTATTGTTGTTTTTTTTTTGTTTTAATTTTGTGAGGAACAAGCTACTTATACATAAATTCTGCATTATCACACATAATCTATACCTATGTTTAGGCTTAAAATTCATCACCCTCTTAAGTTTCACAAGTGTAACCCCATGTTTCACGAGTTATCGCCACGAAACAGAAAGCTGAACGGAATATTCGACAGCCTCTATCTTGTTGTTTTACTTCCTAAAAAATACTGCCTAGAAAAAGGTTATGTGTTTTACCAAGTTCTGTTGCCGTCCATCTACACCAGTATATTTGGCGTTAATGTCACGGCCGCATTCGCCACGTTGTAGGATATACAAACCTACACCTTTAGAGTGTCTCCAGTGACATTATGTTCGTACAAAGTTTTATGCAATTGGTGAACTGACTCAAAATTCAAAGTGGGTACACAGACATATGCACATACACACACACACACACACACACACAGATTATGGTGATCACAAAAGCCTGCATTTTATTCTTTTTAGGAAGATAAGTCAGGCTATAAATGAAAATAGTCAACTTTCTTGCAAACACTTTTACCGGTGTAAGATCTCAATAATTTGTCATTTCCGCTCTGCTGACTATTCTCCGGGAAAGCCTTACTTCTGTCAGATTAGGCTGCAGCTTTCTTTTACGGTAACGAATAAAAAACATTAAATCCAGAAATATATAAATAATAAACAAGTGTGCTTTAATGTACAGGAGATAGCAAATATTTACAAATTTAAATCCTTTGAGACACGAAGACACGAACAAACATTAATTTGATTGAAAGTAAGAACGAAGAATGGCCGTTAGAGGAAGAACATGGTGCATATTATTGCCATTATTGCTCTTACACTCTGTAACCCAAAATGGAAACCAGTAGCCCTATATGTAATTTGTTTATATATCTACACTCTTTAACCTAAATAAACTCCAATTTTTGAGGAATGCAAGAGACGACCAATTTCGAACACTTAATTTTCAACATGGAGACTCCATAATCAACTAGATATTTATGTGTAATTATATGAAATACGTAGGTGGAAACAACCCTCAAATTGCTTTCCCAAACTTGGTTCTTTCGGTGGCGTACAAGGCAATAATTTAAGAGAACGTATTTATATTCAGTATTTAATTTCAGTATTCTTTGTGTCAACAACATTCGGGATACGTATACAAACCTAAGTGCCCTGCTTTTACAAAAGGAATGTATGTATGTGTATATATATACGTCCTGTTTATTATTTGTACTGCCATAGCCACCATTAACGATGTTATGCCTTCTCTCTGTTAAGAATCCTACTAGGTAGACCTTCCGTAATTGCATTGAGCGTACACGGTGTACTGTTAGGTTTGAGAGAAACAGATCGGCATCCTACGAGGTTCATCCACCTGTAGAGAGTTGCATGTGTTTGCGTCGGATAGTAGTGTAACGATATTATGCTAAGAAGCGAGGTTTGAGTATCCAAGGGTGGCTGGCGGCCTGCAAGAAGACTACAAGCACACCCCTTGATTCGGTTAGGACTAATGAAGCACATTTAGCGCTTGGTTGATCCCGATTAACTTATATACATGGTGGGTGGGGGCACATAGTGGCTGTTACGTCTCACTGATATAATTCTATAATTCTCTCTCTTCTCTCTCTCTCTCTCTCTGCTTGTCTCTCTCTCTCTCTCTCTCTCTCTCTCTGTAGCAAAGATCGTAATTCCTGCTGCCTCTTGAGATTGTTAGTTTTCTTTTAGTAGTTAAGAAAAAAGTGTGTATAAGAAATAACCAAGCTACGTGTGTTTCAGCACACTGATTAACTGAATTGCGGGTAATTGTTGAATTATGAAAGTAAATTAACTAAATATAACATTATCAACACAAAATTTCACCGATTATTTCTGTCCGATTATTTTGGGTTTGCCCTGTCAGTGGTAATTTTAATGATGCTCCATATTTATGTTCGTTCACCTGCCATCGACGATATATATTATAGGTAGTGATAAAGTCGATAAATAAACAACAAAAGAAGCACAGACTTGTAAGGCTGGTACGCTGGGCAATAGGAAAATACTATGTATGGGTTTTGAATGAAACACCTTACAAGATCCTCAGTTAAGCCTTTATTCTTTGCCTAGTACTTCGGATTCTATTGATATAAAGACAGGTAGCTACCACGACCGCAGTTAATAGGGTCATGCTTTCTGATTCTGGTTGGAGTATCTTTCGGTGTCTTCTTTCCTTCCTTCTTTCTTTCTCAGTCTCACCTTTTCTACATACTCATTGTAGGTGTAGAGGGTTATTGTTGCACCTCCTCTGGCTAAGGGATCGGATCGTCGCAAACAACATTCATAAGTGACATGATATCCATGCCCCTGACAGAATTCGAACCCGCAATCTCAGGAAGCGAGCAGCCGCAAAACTAAGCCTTAGAGCGCGCGACCACCGGGATCGGCTTGTGTATTTCCTTCCTTCCAATATTTATGTGCAGGGACTGGGATATCTCAGTCGGTATAGTTTCGGCCATGGGGACGACGACTGAGGAATCGTAGTTCGAATCTCGACAGCAGTAAGAAACTCTTTTTATCTTTCAAAGCGTCTAGACTGGTTGTAAGGCCCACCGAGCACGCTATTCAGTGGACACTGCCGATATTTCCGCATAGGTAAAGCGGCCGGTGCGTGAATTTAACCACTCAGAACAAACTAGTGGAAATTTAAAAATGCATGGTGCTACACCTCCTCTTATCAATATGCCTTTATCGCGTACACAGGGACAATTCAAACTTTCGTTATTTACAAGCATCCTTTATCCTAATTTCCAAATTGACACCAGCTTCACACTCCTGAATGGTGCGATTTAAAAGAATGAATGTAAATTGAATGGTAGTGGGGCCTCCGAAACAAAAATAAACGGCGTAGTAAGATGCAAATAAATTAAATCACCTCTCTCGCGGTGAAGGGCAGGCAATAAACAAAATGTCACCAACACGTCGGGAAGGAATTAACATTTTACGCTGCGTAAAATACCAAAATAGTGCAGATCTCAAATAACTTCATCGTTTCTTTTTACTCGTAAACTTTATTTTCCCACTCAGCAGGTTAATAATAATAATAATAATAATAATAATAATAATAATAATAATAATAATAATAATAATAATTGGATATTACCGTAGTAATAATAATATATTATTAATTACTACTATTGGATATCACGTTATTATTATTATTATTTTTAGTAGTATTATTATTAGTAGTAGTATTAGTATTATTCGAGTTATAGTATTTTCGCTTCTGTTGGTTTTGCAAAGTGCGCCTACTAATAGCTTCAGTAGTCTACACATTATCTATGCATTCCATATGTTGAATATAACCTCAAAGATTCTTATCGTCGCAGTGTCTGTGATTTTTTACTTTCAAACAGTATTTCACGGACAATAGCTACATATATACAGGATCTAATAACACACCTAATTTCGAACGCCTAAATCGACCCGCTACTTACAGCAATGAAATCAGAAGATAAAGAAAGTCTTCGCAAGACCACCATCTTGTTATTTTCAATAAAAGAAATTACATACAGAAGTGTATTATTTTTTGAATGTCTGATATTGTAAGTTACTCAAGGACGCAAAATTAACTGTGGCCCTAGTATTGTTCCGATGTCAGAGTTTCGTGTGTATACCGTGTTTTTGCAATTGACTAAGTACTAAGTGCAATATTTGCGTGCCCTCCAATTGTCTGAAGTACACACCATGTGTCGTGAAAATACGCAATTATTTAAACTCTGAGAGTGGGGCGGGAGCAGCATGGCATGCTCCTAGGTCATAACATTGTGGTGTAACGTAGCTGGTTCCCGATATTTCGGTGTAACCTGATGCCTACTTTCCCAAGTTAGAAAAAAAAATAATATAGAAGAAAATAATAATGTTGTGAAACGAATTTTAACATTTTTGCATTAAAACTCCTACCGTCAAATAAACATTATCAGAACAGCGGCCTGCGCGAATTTATTATCATAGAACAACCCTTTAAAAGCTGAGAATAACGTAAATAATATTTAAAGATTTTCTTTCTTCAACACTGTAAATACACTCCACCAAGTAGCTTTGCATATTAACGTGTATTCATTAACAAATCGCAGAAATTAACCTTTATCGTACGGACATTTAATTCAGTCTTCGTCCCCGGGGTAGGAAGTTTTTCTGCGAAGGCCCTTTAAATCGTGTTTACAAATAAACATTTACAAATAAACATTTGTATCTTATGAACCAATGATGATGAAATAATGAAATAATCTGCATTTTGTTGGGAATAAATCAGAAATATTTCAGCTCATTAAAAAATGCAGTAAAATGTTTAGTGCCTACAAGCAGGAAGCTAATTTTAAAAAATTTAATAATTTTCAATTTATTTTTCTTACACATCTGTTTCGGGACCCACGTTTGCATAGGAAATCCCAACTTCAGAATTGGAGTTGTGCTTTGGCCTGGTAGTGTAAGAAACATCATCTTACTACACACACATGATATTTCTCCCACACTTCACTAAAACATTTTTTATTCCCACCACTCTCAGGTCACACGCGACATCGTGGCTACGTTACCGTCAGGGTCTGAGACAGACCAATCTTTGTTGAATGTTTTCCTTGTGTACCGATTTGCGCCATTGTTTCCGGTATAGCATATACGAGGATGAATCCAGAATCTCCGTATGAATCCCCCCCCCGGCAAGTAAAGAATAAACTGACATATACCTGTATCCAGTTTCGTCACATAATTTGTAAATTTTGGTGCCAAAATGTTTGTGTTTCTTGGGTACGTATTTTCGGAGAATGACCCTTCTTTTGAACAAAATTATAACTGCTTACGGCCAGATGTTCAGAAAGGCAGTAAAATTTTGAAAATGTCTTGTTTAGAATTTCAAACAGATTTCGCACCGTCCATAACACGTCGGAATTTTCGTCCGTCATGTCAGGTTTCTTCTTGTTGTCTGTGAAGTGTAGAAAGCGAAGGATGTGGACGTATCTGTCCCATTTTACAGTGGTACTGTAGAAACGTGTCTGGAATTGGTTGGTCGTTCAGCATTAGTCTGTCAGTTTGTCCCGTATGCAATGTGCTATTTGTACTGTTTTCGCAAGAAACACAAGTCTTTCGGCGCCAGTCACGTCAGGTAGGGGAGAAGGTCTGTCGTCATTTCTGTCACGGTGGCCGTGTTAGTGTCTATTCGTCTCCATCACCAGCAGTGTGATAAATTCCGCAAAATACAACAGGAAAACTAAGTTGACTGGAGCCATCATTATATATGGGGCGCTCCATTGCCTTTTTGCCCCCTGGGCCCCCCTCTAAAGGCGTGTACTACGCTTCTCTGAGGGCCAGAGGGCCGTGTCCACTGCGAAGTGGATGGCGTTTGGACCTGTTGACCTGGCCCACTCTGAAAAATTTCCTCTTCTTCAGAGGCACTGGAAGAAAACGAATTCCTGGATGCGTGACCTCTGGATTTTGGTCAGTCTGGTTGTAGATGTGACACCCCTGGCTCGTCCTCAAAACCTCCCTCGTACTGGTAGCTGCTGTTGCTCCTGCTTCGTAACTCTGGCTGTCCCACACCAATTCAGATAACCGGTTTAGGGACAGGAACCTAGGTCTCATACGCGCACTCAACACAGACTGCTTACTGAGGAACGAATATTCAGTCCGGGTTATTATAACGCGTGTGAAACAGGTGGTAACGTAGTGCAACGCCATATATTTCAGCCCTATAAAGGCTCGACTTTTTACACGCCATTCTGTTTATTTCTACAATTCAGACTTCAGTTGATAACCCCGAGTAGAGTTCACCAATGAGGCATTTCAATTTCAGCTTAAGTTTTGGGAAAAGCCTAACATCACAGCCCAGCTACTAATAACCTATAATTATTTGTGTGGTTAAGGTATGCAGCCCCTTCATCGTCTTTTTTCAAACCCTCCTTCCCTAACAGTGCTCGATCTGAACTGAAATGTAAGACAGACATAAAAGAACCTGTGTTTCATTGGCACTTTACCAAAGAAGGACAGTTGGTGTTTAGTCCCTTTTAGTAGTAATATATCCTGCGACTGTCCACAACGAGTCTTTGTATTGGCTAGGATAAGAAAGAGAGTGCCATATATCAGTGGACGATATTGCGTAGTTATATTTCAGCGGGATACACAGCAAGAAAATTCTGCTACAAAACACGCCGTCACTAGCCGTTCCTTTGACTCCAACGCTTGGCAGAACGAATGAGGCTTCGTTTCCAGTGATGTTGATCTGTTGTTACTACGAAATGCGTCGAAGTGCTAGACAGATCTTAGGAAGGCAATTAAAGGCCTACTATTGTGTAGCAAAACAAGAAACAGGGCTCCTATTCATGAGGTACATAGATTCTTAATCGGGTAAAGTGGCCGGAGCGTGAATCTGACCACAAACCATAATCTAATGTGGGGTTAGCGAGTGGGGCTATAATTCTATGCCTGTACATGAGAGTATGGCGCATTTAAATGGTCGCATCATACCCCATTCAGTACCTTCGTCACTGACGGATTTAAATCACCTACCACATATGGTGTGCCAGTACGATAGAGGTTAAAACCAAAAAATACAAGTAGGATATAAGTGACAGACCTATACAGGGGTTTTCCCTAAAACAGTATTTGTTGGCTTTTATCTGTGACACAACTTATAGGTTATAAAGACGAATCATTTAATGTTATGTACGGAAACAAGGGCAGTTTGTTCTGAGAACTATAAAAAACACAAAAGTGCAGTCTGTTAGCACAGTGTACAACTTTAGAGTGTTAAACGTGCGGGCACACAAAGTAACCGCCAGACATTAAAAGGTTAAACATTCATTTAAATCTCAGCATATTTCCAGCAACATCGGTCATTGAAGAAGGGTACTTCGCAAATGCATAATTTTTGTAGTCACCAAAGTTCACACATAAAAATAAATCATAAAAAAATATTATTTGATTTTTGCCGGCATTCGATCAATCGGATATGTTACTCAATAGCCAGTTCCTAACTTCTGAGTTACTTGGCACCGGTTTGCAAAATAATGTTAACCAGTACTGTTCCTACACACGAGTTGACACTAAGTGTCACTGTTGTGCCTTTGTTAGCAGCAACAAGTTTCTGAAAGTGGCTTCAAACTAGAGTACAGTAACGTAATGACATTGGAACTGTGGTTCCGAAGACGAGTATGATTGCAAAACGTTGGTCCTCGCTAGATATTTTGTGTCACAGCTGCTTTTATCTTATAGTCTGTTAATGTTGCCCTAATGCAGTAACATATCAGGATGTGTGTGATTTCTGTGGAGATCTCAAAGATAAAACGGGCGCAGCCTGGAGAGTAAGACATAAAATAAAAGTGAAGTTGTTCCTATGAAGGCCATGAATGTGTGTAGCGGAGGAAGTATAGACTTGCTCCTGCTTGACCTCTTCACAAGGTGTACATGAGTTGTTTGTAGATAATTTGGTCGGGAAACGTGAAAGGAAGAGAACACTTGGGAAACCTAAACTTAAATGAGAGGTAAAATTTTCCACGTGCACGTCACTAAGGCATATAGGAGGATATAGGTATAACTTCACTCATTCTTAACTTCTACAGTAGATAGAGTTTAGTAGCAAGGTACACGCCGATCCCGTTTACCCCGGGAAAAATCGCCCGTCGTCATTGAATGGAGAGCTTGTTGGGCTCCAGAGCCGGTCTGAATGCAGTGGAAAAGAGAAACATCTCCTATTCCTGTGGGAATCGAGTCACGATTCCTTGGACATCTTATCTCTGCCCTAGTCACTATGCGGACAACGGTATGCGTATATATGTAAACTTAACCTCAAGATCTACGCCAGTATCTTACAGCAACGTCTTTTAAAGTTAAGCCGAATTAATGGAAAATTTAATATTATGTAAGAAATTGCACTGAATTGTTTTACAATATCAACTAGAGTGCCCCATATAATATTGTCAGTCCCTTTATCTTGCCCTTTTCATTACAATAGAAGAGGAATTTTGTATCTTCTTTCATCAGCCGATGCACGACAGTGTTGTCTGCCGAGGGTGAGTTGTATATGTGAGTCAGCTCTCGCACGACTATGTTACGGCTTGGCTTGGGGGTGAGATGAGGGTCGACGCTGTAGTAGTTGTTGTAGGGGTTGAGGCAAGACGTGGAGACTGGGTGACATCTAGGAATACGACAGTTGGTTGCGGAGGAGGGGCGGTACGTCTGTAATGAGGGACTAATTCAATCAGAGACTCCAGGAACAACTGGAGGGGTTTGGGAAGGGGGATGTTTCACGGTGCCGTAGGGGATGGTGAGGTTGAGAGGGCTGTGGGGAGGAAAACGCCAGGTTTGTCGCGGACTGTTGCTGCATAGGATGATGTTAGCTGGAGGAACTGATGATGGAAAAGATGTAGCAACAGGGAGAGAGTAAAGAAATGAAATTTGAAAAGAAGAGTGCATGTACAGGAAGTTAAAAAGAAAAAAAGGCTAAAATAATAGCACTAAAAGCAACAGACCGAATGCAGAAAGTACGCATAATTTAAGTTTGTGTTTCCAAATGCGTTTTAAGATCCTGACCTAAGTGGGCAAATGTGGTAATGACATAGCCAGATTTCTTTCCCAACAGCCGTGTGACCCGTAAAACATAATTAAATTTGTGCAAAATATGGCGTAGGAACACACCTATCAGAGCTTCCCGTATCGACGGTGTTTCCAACATAGTGCCTATGGTATCAGAAAACCCCAAAACGGGTAACACGATGGCTATCACAACATAACAATCATGTGCAGTCACTTATCATCTATACCTTTAACATATGCAACATAATATGAAAATCAATCTTGGGTGACATCGTCCTGTTGTGTATTTCTCAATAAGGTGCTAATTATCCGACCAAACACAACGTATACATCTAGTACAACAGTCTTGTATTATATTATATTATATTATATTATATTATATTATATTATATTATATTATATTATATTATATTATATTATATTATATTATATTATATTATATTATATTATATTATATTATATTATATTATATTATA
>Ga0268261_10003120_pt1 | contig 12084 bp, 14 predicted proteins | sample TergutNc150P1_FD_190353 | JGI IMG/M metagenome (GOLD analysis project Ga0268261, IMG submission 190353) | Nasutitermes corniger P1 segment gut microbial community from laboratory colony in Florida, USA - Nc150 P1 (SPAdes) (version 2) | ecosystem: Host-associated > Arthropoda: Insects >... | reverse complement strand
TATTCGTATCCACCGTCGTATAGGAATTACCTATAAAAAATTTCTTAGCAACTTTACGCAAACGATACTCTGCATCGAGAACGCCACTTTTGTGAACATATGTTGACAGGTATGTGCTAGAAATCTCAACGAAAGACTTTCTAGCAAATTTGTGTACCTCTCCTTCGCTAACGGCACCTGTATCCACATCATCGTCGTCATCATCATCAGAAGCTACTACAGTGGCACCGGCATATCTAGTACTAACGGGACTTGTCTCTGTTTCATTTACATCTCCAGCAGAAGAGGTTGAGGGAAGTGGTACAAACTGTGGCGGTGTTGTCAGATTCCTGACAGTCTGCGTACCTAACTCTGCCGAATCGCTTCTAGGTGTAGTTACTTTTTGTGTGAGAGTAGTGTAAGGTAATATCACTTCTATAATCTCAGCGATAGCCTTAATCAATGCCCTATGTTTTACAGCGGCCTCAGCAATCTTACCACGCATAGCGACCCACTTATCGTACGGGTGTTTGGTTCCCTTCTTCCGCTCTTTACATGAACACGAGTCTTATGTTTAGTACTCTGCGCTGTATTCTGAAGAGGCGATTCTTGCTGCCGTGTTGCTGAACGCTCATTCTTATTTAAGTAATCGGGTGAAACACGGTACATCTTGCGTAACATTTTTAAGTATCGCGCGAACGAAATATAAGACTGGCTGTAGTTGGTAAAATAGCGCTTAGCAGAGGCACGAGGAATCCTCCTCGCTGATTAATCGAACTTTTTAGTTGTAATCGGCACGCGCTTATCTGCGAGCGCGCGGAGTGGAACTTTGAACTTTTGTAATCTCTTCTTCTGACATGCAGCCAGTTTTAGATTGCTGCGTAACACATTCAGTACACACTCACTAATTGTTTTCACTAGTTCACTATTAAAGTTTTTAATGAGGGCTCTTCGTAATTGGGGTTTTGCCGTCTTGAGTACTTGTAGATGGTGATAGTTGGATTTTATGCGCTTCATAATTCACTCGAGCGTAAATAATGGGAAGATATTCAGACTAGCTTCGGGAAGCATTTGCCACGCGAGGTATGCGAACTGGTTCCTATCGCGAACGTTTTTCAATGCAACCAAGTATTTCGCATTCAGCGATATGTCGCGGCAGTGTGGAGCTTGGTGAAAAAAGTTCTGGGTAATTAGAATTACACTGAGGTTGCGGTGATGACTACCCTTGGTAAATGGGTCACACACGGCTCGTGAAAACACCTCGTTTAAAAGATCGTCAAGAATAAATAGGCACGGTAGGCCTTGTGCGTTTTCAAATTTTTCGGGCAGACCCTCGCGAACCCGTAAGTTCTTCCTTAACGCTGCCAACGTTTGGTGCGGCACTACACTCTGTTCACTGTAACAGCAGATAATTCCGCCAGGAAAATCTGGCTCGGTACTCAGGGTGTCAAGGTTCTGAAGAAAACGTATACAGAACGTAGACTTTCGGGACCCGGTTGGCCCTCCTATAATACAGGTAAACGGATGTTTAAACCTGATGTCACTAGCCATGAATGTCCTCTGTCAGCATTCACTCCTTATATTTATACCCAAAAGGAACGGACGAATTGTCATTCAAGCGCCTTAGTTTCAAAAAAGATACCCTGTACGTCTTTTCCTCTGGATAACTCATAATATTTACTCCTCCTCTTCCTCTCTTGCGTTTAATCTTATTCTTTGTGCGTACAATTAGTCTCATTCTCATCAATAGAAAGAATCATGTCTTTCATTTTCGCAAAATTTACCAATTGAGAGGCCATGTAATTAAGAGTAATCCCACGAACCTTACAAATTTCATGCTCTCACCTGTCATGGAATTAATTATTCTATAGGCATAATTTTTCGGACTTCCGAAATGATTTCATTGGGTTTCAATTCTGACGTCATCTCTCCCAAATTGTCCCCCGTTTTAACTAGAAGGGGTTCGTGTGCTTGCTGTATAAATAAACCGCTGTCTGTGTCACAATAAATGGCTTTGTCCTGTAATCTGTCCAGGTAAGAAAACAGGTGAATGTGTGCACCTGCTGTCACAAAGGCGCCTATACCCTCATTGCTATGACAGACTAGGCACGCGTTCTTCTGATGAAAACTGCCAGGAAATCCAGACTACGTCGTCACTAGCAAACATCATGTTCTGGACTTCGATCCCCGGCGTCAGCAGAAATCGGTACATTTCATGGGGTTCTGAAATTAATTTTGAATGCGTGCGATTGCTTCTCTCTGTCAATTTTCCCCACATGGAGTTGAGACAGAGTTTTGACAGACCACGCTTTACCGCGTTATATCTGATAGAGTCTCTGTCCAGTTGGATGATTTCCCTGTGATACAACTGACGAATGTATAGATCTTTATCGTCGGGGTTTCGAACCCAGCTAGGATACCCACTAGCCTCTGTTTTGAGTTTAAGTAATGTGTTTATGTATTCTACAAAAAGCCCGCCTTGCCAGTGTCTGGATTATATTGCGTGACCGTACTGGTATACTTCTTGAATTTCTAAAATTTTGTAGCCTTTGTTCACAGCCAATCGTACTTCATCAATGACCCACGTGCCATCCAGATATTTTTCAGCATCGCTGAAATGCTGACATTCGCCAGTTGTGTTCTGTTCTAAGACACATGATCTACACAGACAGAACAACAGCTTTTTGTTATGCCGAAATGGGAGGACAGGGTGATAGAGGTCCTTTGGAGGCACGATGGTGCATTTAATTAGGCCATCTATCTTTAGACACGACTCCGTATCAGCACATGCGTCACCGACATAAATTGTAGGGTGCCCTATGGGGAATTTGAAATACAAATGTATGGGTATAAACTCATTACTTCGCAATACTGCACAGATTCCTGTCCCTCCCGTAGCTTATAGTGGAGCCGCATGGCTTCGGTTCGACCCCCATACAGGGCACCTCGAGTGATCAGGGGCGCATGCTTGACAATGGGATGCACTAGCAATTCGGGTTTCTGCTCCACAATTTTGGCTTCGTCAAACTGACATTCCCATTGAATTTTAACCTGGTAGCCTGCTCGCTTTATCTGTTCCATTCTCGCCAGGATCTGTTAATACCGTTCCGCCAGCGTCTCTTTGCCGAACGTTTTCACGTCTCGAAAAGGCTGGCATGTGCAACCGTGTTAGTAACATCCCAGAAATTCATACACGGTTCGAGTCTCTGCACAGTAATTGTCTACGCTGTAATGCGGTAATTCAGGAGGTCTGTATTTGCGACCGTTTCTAGCATGTATCTGGCAGCCGTCCGCCTGTACCATATGCAAAAGCCATATTGGTGCTTTCTTGCTATATCTGTTATTGGCACTGTAACCTCCAGCTGGAATTAATCCAACGGTCTCTGGCTTGAGGAATTTCTTGCGAAGCACTTTATTGCATGCGGACGCTATTGTCACTGACTCTAGGAAAACCTCGATGTTTCCGATCTCCATAAAATCGCGCCTGAATATCTGACACGCCTGTCGCAAGACGGTGACGTCATCTTGGCAATACTGTTCCAACACGCCCAGGTTGTCTTTTTGCTCGTTATACCAAGACAATAAATCCTTTCTCTCTCCCTCACTCGTCTCATGAGGACCGAAATACTTAATGTCAGGTATGGGGCTCACATAGTCCAAATTTGCCTTTGTATTCCAGTAGTGAGGAAAATACGATTTTTGCGTGAAAGCCCAAACGCCTCGGGCAATTTACGTAAAGGCATGGGCAAATAAGAAATGGAATCTAGAAAATGAATGTGTTGCATTTTCATACCGATAATTTCAAGGCCGCTTAAAATAAGTTGCGGTTTCCATTTGAGGAGAAGAGCACTTTTCAGTATGAACTGAGAATTAAAGCCTTAGCCTTGTGTGCTATCGCCACGACTTTATTATACCAGGGTCGAGGTTCACAAAGATAAGATAATAAATCGCCCAATGGATCGTCGTAGAATGAATGTCGTCTCCTACCACAACGGTCACAGGCCATTTCTACATCATCTAGCATTTCACAAGCGGTACAAAAGTGCCGAGCACACGCCAATATAGGAATGTGCTCGTTAGCATTCTCTGATAACTTCGTATCCCGTGTAGTTTCAAAATCGTAGAATACAAATAGTACTTCATCACTGCGGAGCAATTCGTTCTTTAATGGCTGCATAAAACAGAAATGATCAATCTCTGTTCTGCCCACAGATACTACAGCGGGGCTTGAAACATTCATGCTTTTTCCGATATGAATTTATTACATGTGGTGCAGTTCCTCTTCTTTTCACATGCGGTCTTTTTCCCTAACTTGTTAGTCTTGTGCCTGTCAAAACATGCACGACTCCTAAACTGTCTATTATATGACTCGCACGGGATTCGAACATCTTCGTATGGACATGGTGGAACCGACGTACAGTCACTACACGTCCCTTGACACCTATGCGTCACGCCACTTTCACACCCTTTCTTACAACCTTTGGAGACATACCGTCGAGAAAGGGCACCTGTTACGTTTTTAATCACGTGGTAATTATGTGTTACATCATCATGAAGCAGGTTAATTCTCTTTTCGGATTCCACCTGACCGCCAAACACCATATCTTCACAATTTAAACCGCCGAAAACGACAATTCTGTACTCTTTGAAATGCTCCTGAAACTTTATTAACTCAGGGATACCGCCGCCATTTTCAGGTCAATACCGGTCGTCGCAAGCAGATGATCCACAACAGGACTATCTTATACCCCTTACGATATGCTACATAATTTGAATCATTAGTTAATTTGGCAATGCTAATAATTAGGGCATGAGCCAAGCAATTTTCTTCCGCTTTAACTTCGACGATACTCCATTTCAGATGGACCATGGTCTCAAGCTGTCTACCCTTAGAAGCGATTCCTCCTCCACCGTGGCCGATTGGCATTTTTTCAGAATGAACTGTCATAATCAGTTTATCTAAAACATTAAATCTAGCGTTAGACGGCGCTACTTTCCCTAAAACTGACCAAATCACCTCTGAAGTTATCTGGTCCTTTCTTCTGAAACAGGTACCAATTGCTTTGTCAGTTACATTAACTTCATTAGTAATCGTTATTCCCACCATATCTGAATAGTCACAATTTCGTAAAGCATACTCAAATAGATCCGTCACACTGGCTATGAAATGGGACATGGGGTTCGAATCTTCTCCCTCATGTAGTGGTAAAAGACGCACAGTAAGCTGTGTACCCTCTGCATTGAAACGCTTGTTCTGTCTGTTTATTTCCCATCAATTGTAAATCTAGGCAGTTCAATTTCATCCTCATTAATCTCGAATACGCGTTCCATTTTAATTCTGTGAACAATTCACTATTATTACTTGACATAATTTACATGTATTGCGCTGTAATAAAGACGACTATCCTATACGATTACTTACCTGTTACTAGGAAGGTTTCCTCCAGAATATGATCTGTCACTAATTCCGTCAGATATCTACCCTCTACTGCTGAGAATGATGGGGTACGTCGAGAAGATCTCCTTATTAATACAGTACAACATAGGTCTTTCTTCCTCTAACATATAGAACTTCATGCTCATTCAGTAGAAAATAGGCGGTAGATAAACATAGTCCAAAGATCGGGCACTAATGTTTTATCATTTTGTATAGTAGGATTTCCCTCCATTCACCCTACATAAAAAGTGGATCAAAATGGAGGGAGATAAACAAAGTCCAAAGATTGCATACTAATGTTTTATTATTTTATTTACTAGGATTTCCCGCTATCGCCTTGTAAAAAGCCTGGACCGCAACCAGAATTTCAACAGTACCTTCATTTTACACTCAAGGTAAGTTGTTTACTCATTCATTGTAAGATAGGTTTTCTAGCTATACCCGGATATAGCACCATGTTCCCCCACTCTTTTCAGATGGAACATAAATTTCAGCAGGCTACCTCTACCCGTCTTGTACCGGCATCGTCTCTGGTTGTGGACCGAAAGTACCCATACCCGGTGGACAACGCGCTGAAACACGCTACGGTCCAACGGTTATTTTTAGGCTGGCAGAAACTAATAACTCTATAATAAAAATATGCTTATCGAAGCGCTATACTGATATCATCGCTGATGAAGACCTTAATATTTTAAATTCGAGGACTGAAGCCTACGATCTAGTTTCCAAAGGCTTGTGTCAAAACTCCCTTTTGTTGAAAATGGAAACGCGCCATACATGATATCATGTCATGATGCTTCAGGCATTGAGTTCAGACCAAATGTAGATATGCAATAAATGAATGACCAGACCCTCTTCAGGTTTTGTTTATTTTACCTTTACAGATGCCACCATACCTGAAACCCCGCCGTCCGATAACAGAAGCAATAATCGTTTTCGACGTTCAGCTAATGTTGGCCTTAGGTGCCATTGTCCTGAAGGAGAGATATAGGGTCCTAGATGCGGAGTTGACACAGGGAAATCGTGATCTATGCCTCCGATAACAGACGTACTGGGACACGACTATTCTCGTTTCTCTGACGAACCCTGGCTATACCCCTGTCACTGTGGGGGAGTTAATAGGAGTCTTTCATTGATAGAAGAACTGGCGAGTCAGGGGATCCCCTTATAATCTTCACGCGCGGAGACATTTGGAGAGACTATGTACGTTTATTACACGTTACTTGCTATGAACATGTAGACATCTACACACCTCTCAATAACAGTTATTTATACTTTTCAGATGGATATTATCGCACTCTACGCTGCAGGTATGGTTGTTCGGCTGAACGAATTAATCCTGAGGAAACCATACCTGATCCTATATATTGAAAAGTTCAGAACAGTCGACGGTCAACAGACGCTAATAAAACTTTGGTTTGATTCAAGGAGGGATGCCTTTGTAATTCTGCCAGAGGATTTCAGTCTTCAGTTCACCTCTTCGCAAATGGCGAGAATTAACTGTAAAACACTGTACATTAAATTAATATTACTAGGATTTTCAAATTCTGGTAAACCCATACTCCAGTTTCAGTATGCAGGGGGAGTTGCTTAATATATTTGTAACTCTGAAAATAAATATTCGGGTAACAGAATAGACATAAGTTCTCTCAATTTCTATTTCAGTGTTTTCAGACAGAACATGCTAGTGGACGGTCACTGGTTCGATGGCTCTGCATCCCTTCTCGAAAGTCATAGGCGGATGGAAACGGTAGCTGGTAGCGCCACTTGGGTTCCTACATACGTACCCCGGCTATTCCGCGAAGGCGCCGCCATTTACCTCCTACTAAGGGCCCTGCATCGTCACCGCTTATGCTGCTCCCTGACGGGCACTTTCACGATATTTACGGCAGGCCTTCTACATTCTTACGCCTCGGCCTCAATATTCGTGGCTCTGACGAGCGCCCCGCTACTAGATGTCATTTTTCAGAGACATTGCCATCCGCCCCGAGAATTCTTTATCCAAGGTTTCAAATTTGTGTTCGAAGGCGCTAAAAATGATCTGGACATTTATTTTTACAGAGTTACTAGCGGTGAGAATTTTGGAATGATTATCTCTTTTTTCGGGATTGAAACGTCAGCACAATGCGGCCCTCCTTCCAACCTAAATCTCGTTCATTTTATTTGGGAACATTCCGAACGCGTCATTCGCAAAATATGCTATACTACGTTTTTCTTAGTAACTGCTGCAACCCTCCATTGATGTTTCTCAAATATTGCAGAAATAGGAGTGACGGATGGACAGACGTTGACGGGTGCCGGGAATGTATAGAACGCTATCAGGGTGCTATTCGCGCCTTAAACAACGGTGAACTTCCGAACATCTTTTACTGTAATATCTGTACGTGTCAGCCTCCATCCCTACGCGACTCGGCATCCCACATACTTTTCCGGCGCGTTCTCGACCTCGAACGCTTTGAACTGACCCGCTATACGACCTATAGTCAATATAAGCTTGCAGTTGAGTCAGGGCGCGTCGATGATCTACGTTTACTCCATCCCCGCTTTCCCCAAGTCGAGATCAGGTTCCGATTCCTCACGGTCGAGAACATATTCCACCATCACTATCAGGGCGTGGGAGAATGGAACGCACAGATGGGAGGTAGCTTCCTTGATACGAAATCGGCTATATCTAGTCTTGTATCTAATGAAAGGCTCTATTGGTGTAAACGTTGTGACAAGGGGCTCTTCTTCCCTCCCGACTGTCCGCATACCCCAGATCCCTAAGATATGTTTAGGACTGCCTTTCGAGTTGAAATACCTTTTCCCTGTCCAGTCATCTCTCGAACGAGCAGTTTGTAACCTACTCTATCATTATTAATTTTTCCCATGCCCAATAAATTGAAAGAAGATGACAATTCTTTGGACATAAATCTGCAATATAGTACACTCTCCCATATAAATAAACAAGAGAACCCTCCGCCCGTCTTCAGTGCCCTCTTCAGAGATAGAGAGGATCCTATATCCTTCATTAACTCTAAAGATGCCTTCTGGAATAGCGTGAGAGGAGGCGATGGCTTTAAAGCGTTCCAATAGATCAACCATCCTGAAATAAAATAAATGCATCGCGAACTACCCCAGGATCCTATATATACGCATTGTCTACACATACAAGGGCCCTCGCTATACTCAACTGTACTGAATTTGAAAACTTTCAGGGTTCTATCATATCTCTCATCCGCGCTGTCGAAAGTATCATCGGATCTATCGAAAGCTGGCCTACCCACATACTAGAAAACCTCTTCTGCGAGATCCCGGATCTTGCTGCACTGGAGAGTCTAATCGTATTCTTCTACGGTAACGGAATCACATGTCTCATGGCATGCCAGTTTTAGCACGCGTGCAACAGTAAAGCAACAGCCAGCGTCACCGAACAATTCTACACGACATATTCCTTTTGGGAATCATGTACCTATGAAGTGCACCTGGCCCAGTATTCCAATATGAGTCTCAAAAAGTATGTGTACATAAACGGATCATATAGGGATCTCTATGAACTGGTTCAGCTACAAGTGCCTGTCAAGATAGGCATAGACAACACACCCTTTCGAAACATTATAACGTGTCTACTGAATGGTATACGGTCGTCTGTAGATTATTACTAGTTGAAACCTGTAGAGCATTCAGACATGATACAATAAACATTTACTCCGAATACCGTCTCTTCATTAATACTATCGTCTCCTTTTGCAGGACAGCCATCCGCGCCCCTCCAATGTTAATGAATATCCTAGAATGCATACAGAGGCATCTAGGCTCTATAGAATCATGGCCTTCAGATATACTGGTCTATCTATTCTGCTGTCCTCCTAACGAATCCAGGCTTCAAGCTATCGCAATGTTCTGCTATGGAAATGACGTTCCTCTAACAATAGCTTCAGGCTTCTACCATTTCTCCAACGCAGCATCGACACCCTTCGAGCATGAGAAATTGGATCACTATTATGCGTACTTTCAGTATTATATGTATAAGCATCATATGGGCAGGTACTACAATATGTCCGCCAGAAAATTTATGTATATTAACGGCAAATGTCTCAACCAGACTGATGAAGTGATACCGCAACCTCCCGAGCAGGACTTTGGTATCGCAGACACTGGCTGCGAGCTACTTATTCGCTCTAAACTACAATACATCACACGAGATGTGGCAAACATAACAGTCTAATAATCATATGAATGTTACATACTAGCTAATAAACATTCAGCATCTCGCTCTATCTTAACTCTCACGACCTTTCATCCCAAGCTTAATATAACACGCCTCTCTCTCACAGCTACAATACAATGATTCACTAGTCATGTACAGTTCTGATAGCAGCACCATGATTCAGTTGTCACATGATCGATTTGCGCCAATTCAACCATATATATACACCCTAAATCGTCTCAGTAAAGAAGTCGCGCTTGCACGCAACAGTGCCTCATACTGGCCTAGAAACATCTGTATGCTACCAATACACCTGATATTCCGACATTTCACAACTTTTACAAATTTGAGAACTCTTACCCTACTCGCGTCCTTTCACCAAACACCCGTCATATTAATCGCTGTTTACGCAATCATTATTCTTGCTTCACAGATGACTGATATGAATGCCCTCTTCGCTAGTGCTATGACTGCCAGTCTAGTGCCAGGCTCAACATACCTGATCATGAACGCACAGAGGATTCCGACGAAGAATGGCATGCGACTATATGTAAAGCTCCGCGCAGCACCCCAGAACATTTTCTGTAAACTGCCGGGCGGCCTTGCTTATCTGTTCACGGATTACCATATAGACCAAATTAATAACGATAGACTCTGTAAACTTATCTTTCTGGGGGAAATCACTATCTGGGTATCCGATTATACAGATAAGGAACGCTGCCCTACCTATGCTTACTTTTGAAGACATGACAGCAGCCGAAGCTTTCGATATATAATAAATTCAACACATCTCCTACACCCATGCATACTATCCATACCAATATGTACGGTGGCACCATTATATCGTAAGATATTATTAAAACATAACCATTACCAATCCGTACGATGTCTTAAGTTAACATGTCAAGCAGGACTTGCTGCTCGCTCCCATGGCCTAAAACATTTCCATTACCCAACACTACGACGTCTTAGGTCATGGGATATAGGCGGCCATAACCTAACACCATACACAAACTCGTTTCGACTACCTTCTTCAATGTCTTCTTCACGTTGGCACAAACGGCTTAACTTCACTCTCTCTCTACACAACAGCGATGCCCAACCTATAGCCCGCATAAAATCAACATCATTCTCTCCACAACTACACTGCCAATCACTCATCCAGGGGAAAATCATTTTGTGGAGCTTACCTCCACCGTCACCCCTACACCAAAGTCCAAAGGTCGGAACTTCCCCAACGTGTGGTGTTACTACTTAGGATATTAATGAACATTAAATTTGTAAAATAGATTACTTAATACTACATTTGTGTAACGTTAAAATTTAAACGTTAAACTTAAAACTATAAGACGGTCATTTATGAGGAAACAGCGGTTACTTTGTCTAGCTACCGCCTATTCAGCTGAACCAGCGGTTCAGCACACTCTATGGTACGCAAAGTGACGTGCAAAGTTTAACGTTCTAATCAGAATGTTTGACGTAAATGACTCGCCGATATAAAAATCTAAATTGTCGTGAAACGACGCTCACTCTTGGACTCACCGGCTCGCTAAACTGATAATCACTAGTCGACGTTTCGTGCCTAAAAGAAGAATAATTACGAAGTGCTAACTCGAAAAGTTTGCTTGTCCTACGATGATAATACTCCTGATTATTAAATGTAAGTCGCATTGACTGCAACTAAATTTTATTTACACCGAGTGAAGCGAAATTTGGCAATTAAATTTCATAATTCAGTTTCGGACTTTTCCTTCGGAAATTAAATTAAAAGCGAGTCAATTATTTGGCCAGTACAGTTTCGATTAATTTATTTGTAACACTTAAATTTGGTAAATAATTGTGTAAATTCTGTGTATTAATTATATATATGTTCAGTAGAATAGAACATTTGGTTATCAACACTATATTATTCGACTGAGTTACCCCAGTTCTCGAAATTCTAATATATACAGGGTGTCCCAGGAGGAATGTGCCAGACTTCGGGAGGGTGTTCCTTATGTTAAAGTATACCGATATAACCCAAAATACCTATGTCCAAAGTTGAACGGATACGGAGATAATGGACAGAGAAGTTTGAAACTTTGGCAGCTGTTACACACTTGATTACCAAATATATATTAAAACTGGCAGGAATATGTGGTTTCTGTAATGTTAATATCTGTACTTAACATCAAACTAACTTGTGAGTGACATAAAACCATTAAATTGAAATAAAAAAAACTGCCACCATGTCATAGTTATCCTTAGGGTTCCAAGCACTATATATAACACATGAATGCAAACACTGACGTAACATGGCTGACTGCGCATTCTGGTATAAGCCTACTATAAGCTAGTGTTAGCTGACGTTCCGTAATCGGACACCACACTCAAGGATAAACATCGATAAGACTTGTCAGCTGACAGGTACAGTGCGTGGACCCGCCAGAAGACCAAACTTTTCTCTGGCCATTATCTCCGTAACCGTTCAACTTTGGAT
>Ga0268261_10003119_pt1 | contig 12085 bp, 2 predicted proteins | sample TergutNc150P1_FD_190353 | JGI IMG/M metagenome (GOLD analysis project Ga0268261, IMG submission 190353) | Nasutitermes corniger P1 segment gut microbial community from laboratory colony in Florida, USA - Nc150 P1 (SPAdes) (version 2) | ecosystem: Host-associated > Arthropoda: Insects > Digestive... | reverse complement strand
CGTCCTATCTGTTCTGATTATAGGACTAAACATAACTTACACAAAATTCTGAATTTTGTGAATTTGCCCTCGACCTACATCCTATCTGTACCCTATCTCAACTCAAAACATGACTCGCACTAAAGGACGAAATAAGAGCATAGCATATGAACGTTTGGGTACATTCATTAGGCCAGTTCAGCATGAAGTAAAGGACACTCAGGAAAGGTACGAATATGACACGCTGCAGCTTGGGCAAGATTTTAGTTGTTCCCACTTTCGTCACCAGGTGCCTCCATGTATGCAAAGCAGGCAGGTATCCTAGCGGCGGAAAAGGGAACTATTTGTCGAGAAAGCTGTCCTGTAATCTTCCATAAATGACCACTTTCAAGCCATTTAAGTAACTGTTTGTGGATCTCCGAACCTGTATTGTTTCGAACTAAGTATTTCGTGACTGTGTGTTCTACCTACAGACTATCTCTGCCATGTATGCGCTTGGATCATGACTCGTGCCAAGTGATGAAATTCGTTTATATGCAAATGACATGCAGCGTAGCTATACAGAATATGGTACTAAAACTAGAAATGAACCTACGGAAGCAACTGGTATTTATCCTTTAGTGTTTATACCATACATGTGCTGAATATGAGTTCGAAACATTTGGCTCTACAAGTGATAAAAATTGTGTTTAGGCGTTCGACATACTTCTAATCTGATCTGATTATAGGTCTAAATAAACTTGCACATAGTTCTGAAATTTGGGCATTTGCACGCGACATACAGCATTCTGTGCAGTATTTGAGCTCGAAACATGATTCGCGCTAGGTAATGGGGCTCGAAATGTAGGTTCTTTCATTAGTATATTACTGAACCCAGTTAGGCATGACGAAAAGCCTAGTCAGGAGAACGTTACGGATCTGACAAGCTGCATCCTGTGCAAGTTCTTATTAGTTCCCACATTCCTAGCCAGGCGCCTCCAAGTACGCCTAGTCGCCAGTGCCCCTAGCGGCGAATGTTGGAACTTTTTGTAGAGAAGGCTGTACTGTAATGTTGAAGACCTTATCCCTTCGACGCCATTTAGGGATCTGATTCATGCTACAAATCTAGGTCAAGGGAGCGACGGACACAATTAGCTTATGTGTATAGGGGCATGCGTTGAAACAAACGACAAAAAGACTAATGATGTTCGCCCATCACCTTATCTGTGTTGCATTTCATATCGTAATATGAAATGCGCCTACTGAGAAATTCGAGTATAAGAGCTCGAAATAAATATATCTTTGCAAAAAATGAACATCAATTATTACCTGAGCTAACTGAATAAAACGTTTTATGACGTTCAACAAGTAGTTTAATAGTGTTGATGCATGCGCCATATCATATGGTATGTACTTTAGTGCTCAACATCCAGCATATTTATGCTCTATAAAGACTGAAGCAATCATTCGCACGAATGATCAAGTTCGTTTATATGTTCTCGAAAAGTATTGAAATTCGTATAATTACGAAAGAATAGCATCTTAACTGTGCTGAATATGGGCTACAATCTTGACTTAATGTAACCGAAGTAAAGACGTGTTTTGACACTTGACATACAGCCGATCAGAGACGAATAATGCCTGGAAAATTTCACTTGAAGTAATGAAATTTGTGTATTTACATACGACATATGTCTTATCTGTTCTGATTATAGGTCTAAACACAACTTACACAAAATTCTGAATTTTGTGAATTTGCCCTCGACCTACATGCTGTCTGAACACTATCTCAACTCAAAACAAGACTCGCGCTAAATGATGAAATACGAGCATAGCGAATGAACGTTTGGGTACATTCATTAGGCCAGTTCGGTATGAAGAAAAGGCCACTCAGGAAAGGTACGGATATGACACGCTGCAGCTTGGGCAAGTTCTTAGTAGTACACACTTTCGTCATCAAGTGCCTCCATATAGGCAAAGCAGGCAGAGATCCTAGTGGCGAATGATGGAAAAATTTGTCGAGAAGGCTGTCCTGTAATCTTCCATAAATGACCACTTTCACGCCATTTAAGTAACTGTTTCTGGATCTCCGAACCTGTATTGTTTCGAACTAATTATTTCGTGACTGTGTGTTCTACCTACAGACTATCACTACCATATATGCGCTTGGATCATGACTCGTGCCAAGTGATGAAATTCGTCTATATGTGAACGACATGAGGCGTAGGTATACAGAATATGGGACTAAAACTAGAATTGAATCTACTGAAGCAACTGGTATTTATTCTTTAGTGTTTATACCTTACATGTGCTGAATATGAGTTCGAAACTTTTGGCTCTACAAGTGACCAAATACGTTTAATGGCGTTAATACAGAAGTTATAGACGTATGTCGTGAAACAATACATTCGATAAGTGTTGAAATTGATATAATTACGAAAAACTTTTAGCTTACGTGCACTGATAATTAGCTACAAATACGACTTAATCCAACTGACAGAAACCATGTCAAAAGGCAAGACTGTGACGTAGAAGGCGTCGAAAAATGTCTGGCACTAATTGATAAAAATTGTGTTTAGGCGTTCAACATACTTCTTATCTGACCTGATTATAAGTCTAAACAGACGTTATAGACCATTTAGGGATCTGATTCTTGCTACAAATGTATGTCAAGGGAGCGACGGACACATATAGTTCTGAATTTTAGGAGTTTGCATGCGACATACAGCATTCTGTGCAGTATTTGAGCTCGAAATATGTTTCGCGCTAGGTAATGGGGCTCGACATGTAGGTACTTTCGTTAGTATATAACTCAGACCAGTTAGGCATGACGAAAAGCCCACTCAGGAGAACGTTACGGATCTGACAAGCTGCAACCTGGGCAAGTTCTTATTAGTTCCCACTTTCCTTGAAAGTCGCCTCCTATTACGCCTAGACGCCAGAGCCCCTAGCGGCGAAAGTTCGAACTATTTGTAGAAAAGGCTGTCCTTTAATGTTAAAGACCCTTCCACTCCATTTAGGGATCTGATTCTTGCTACAAATGTATGTCAAGGGAGCGACGGACACATTTAGCTTATGTGTATTAGAAGTCTGAGTTGCAACAAACGACATAAAACGACTAATTATGTTTTCCCATCACCTTATTTGTGTTGCATTTCATTTCGTAATATGAATTACGCCAACTGAGAAATTCGTGTATAAGTGCTCGAAATAAATATATCTTTGCAAAGAATGAACTTCAATTATTACCTGAACTAACTGAATAAAACTTTTTATGACATTCAACAAGTGGTTTAATAGTGATGATTCATGCGCCAAATCACTTCTTTTGTACTTTCGTGCTCAACTTCCAAAATCTCTATGCTCCATAAAGACTGAAGCCACAGTTCGCACGAAATGATCAAGTTCGTTTATATGTTCTCGAAAAGTATTGAAATGCGTATAATTACGTACGAATAGCATCTCGACTTAATGTAAACGAAGCAAGACGTGTTTTGGCACTTGACATACAGCCGATCAGAGACGATAAATGCCTGGAAAATTACACTTGAAGTAATGAAATTTGTTTATTTACAACCGACATACGTCTTATCTGTTCTGATTATAGGTCTAAACATAACTTACACAAAATTCTGAATTTTGTGAATTTGCCCTCGACCTACATCCTATATGAACACGATCTCATCTCAAAACTTGACTCGCGCTAAATGATGAAATACGAGAATAGCGTATGAACGTTTGGGTACATTCATTTGGCCAGTTCGGCATGAAGAAAACGCCACTCAGGAAAGGTACGGATATGACACGCTGCAGCTTGGGCAAGTTTTTAGTAGTTCCCACTTTCGTCACCAGGTGCCTCCATATACGCAAATCAGGCAGAGAACCAAGCGGCGAAAGATGGAACTATTTCTCGAGAAGGCTGTCCTGTAATCTTCCATAAATGACCATTTTCACACTCTTTAAGTAACTGTTCCTGGATCTCCGAACCTGTATTGTTTCGAACTAAGTATTTCGTGTCTGTGTGCTCGACCTAGGGGCTATCTTTGCCATGTTTGCGCTTGGATCATGACTCGTGCCAAGTGATGAAATTCGTTTATATGCGAACGACATGCAGCGTAGCTATACAGAATATGGGTCTAAAACTAGAATTGAACCTACTGAAGCAATTGGTATTTTTTCTTTAGTGTTTATAACTTACATGTGCTGTATATGAGTTCGAAACATTTGGCTCTACAAGTGATCAAATACGTTTAATGACGTTATTACAGACGTTACAGACGTTTGTCTTGAAACAATACATTCGATAAGTGATGAAATTTCTATAAGTACGAACATCTTTAAGCTTACGTGCACTAATAATTAGCTACTTTTAGCTTACGTGCACTGATAATTAGCTACAAACACGACTTAATCCAACAGACAGAAATCATGTCAAAACGCAAGTCTGTGAATTAGAAGGCATGGAATAATGTCTCACACTAAATGATAAAAATTGTGTTTAGGCGTTCGACATACTTCTTATATGATCTGATTATAGGTCTAAACATAACTTGCACATAGTTCTGACATTTGGGAGTTTGCACGCGACATACAGCATTCTGTGCAGTATTTGAGTTCGAAACATGTTTCGCGCTAGTTAGTGGGGCTCGACATGTAGGTTCTTTCATTAGTATATAACTCAGACCAGGTAGGCATGACGAAAAACCTAGTCAGGAGAACGTTACGGATCTGACAAGCTGCAACCTGGGCAAGTTCTTATTAGTTCCCACTTTCCTTGCCAGACGCCTCATATTACGCCTAGACGCCAGAGCCCCTAGCGGCGAAAAATGGAACTATTTTTAGAGCAGGCTGTCCTGTAATGTTAAAGACCCTTCCACGCCTTTTAGGGATCTGATTCTTTTTACAAATGTATGGCAAGGGAGCGACGGACAAATTTAGCTAATGTGTATTAGAAACATGAGTTGCAACAAACGACATAAAGAGACTAATGGTGTTCGTCCATCACCTTACCTGTGTTCCATTTCATATCGTAAAATGAAATTCGCCAACTGAGAAATTCGTGTATAAGAGCTCGAATTAAACATATCTTATCAAAAAATAAACACCTATTGTTACCTGAGCTAACTGAATAAATCGTTTTATGACGTTCAACAAGTAGTTTAATAGTGATGATGCATGCGCCAAATCAAATCGCTTGTACTTTCCTGCTCAAACTCCAACATCTCTATGCTCCATAAAGAATGAAGCCACAATTCGCACGAAATGATCAAGTTCGTTTATATGTTCACGAAAAGTCTTGAAATTCGTATAATTACGAAAGAATATCACCTTAACTGTGCTGAATATGGACTGCAAACTTGACTTAATGTAACCGAAGCAAGATGTGTTTTGACACTTGACATACAGCCGATCAGAGATGATAAATGCCTGGGAAATTGTTCTTGAAGTAATGAAATTTGTTTATTTACATCCGAAATACGCCTTATCTGTTCTGATTATAGGTCTAAACATAACTTGCACAAAAATCTGAATTTTGTGATTTTGCACTGGACCTACATCCTATCTGAACAATATCTCAAGTCAAAACGTGACTCGCGCTAAATGATGAAATACGAGCATAGCGTATGAACGTTTGGGTACATTCATTAGGCCAGTTCGGCATGAAGAAAAGACCAGTCAGTAAAAGTTATGGATATGACTCGCTGCAGGAAGGGCAAATTCATAGTAGTTCCCCTTTCGCCACCAGGTGCCTCCATATATGCACAGCAGGAAGAGATCCTAGCGGCGAAAAATGGAACTATTTGTCGAGAAGGCTCTCCTGTAATCTTCCATAAATGAACAATTTCATGCCATTTACGTAACTGTTTCTTGATCTGCGAACCTGTATTTTTTCGAACTAAGTATTTCGTGCCCGTGTGCTCGACCTACAGACTATCTCTGCCATGTATGCGCTTGGATCATGACTCGTGCCAAGTGATTAAATTCGTTTATATGCGAACGACATGCCGCGTAGCTATACAGAATATGGGACTAAAACTGGAATTGAACCTACTGAAGCAACTGCTATTTATTCTTTTGTGTTTATACCTTATATGTGCTGAATATGAGTTCGAAACATTTGGGTCTACAAGTAATCAAATACGTATAATGGCGTTAATACAGACGTTATAGACGTTTGTCTTGAAACAATACATTCGATATGTGATGAAATTTCTATAAGTACGAACATCTTTAAGCTTACGTGCACTAATAATTAGCTTCAGACACGACTTAATCCAACTGACAAAAGTCGTGTCATAACGCAAGTCTGTGACGTAGAAGGCATGGAAAAAAGTCTCACACAGTGATGAAAATTGTGTTTATCCGTTCGACATACATCCTATCTGATCTGATTATAGGTCTAAACATAACTTGCACATAGTTCTGAAATTCGGGTGTTTGCACACGTCTTGCAGCATATCTGTGCAGTATTTGAGCTCGAAACATGATTCGCGCTAGGTTATGGGGCTCGACATTTACGTTCATTCTTTAGTATATACGCAGACCAGTTAGGCATGACGAAAAGCCCAGTCAGGAGAACGTTACGGATCTGACAAGCTACATGGGCAAGGTCTTATTAGTTCCCACTTTCCTTGCCAGGCGCCTCCAAACACTTCAAGACGCCAGAGCTCTTAGCGGCGAAAGTTGGAACTATTTGTAGAGAAGGCTGTCCTGTAATGTTAAAGACCTTATCCCTTCCACGTCATTTAGGAATCTGATTCTTGCTACAAATCTATGCCAAGGGAGCGACGGACACATTTAGCTTATGTGTATTAGAGGCATGAGTTGCAACAAACGACAAAAAGACTAATGATGTTCGCCCATCACCTTATCTGTGTTGCATTTCATATCGTAATATGAAATGCGCCTACTGAGAAATTCGAGTCTAAGGGCTCGAACTTAATATATCTTTGCAAAAAATCAACATCAATTATTACCTAAACTAACTGAATAAAACTTTTAATGACGTTCAACAAGTAGTTTAATAGTGTTGATGCATGCGCCAAATCATATCTTAGGTACTTTCGTGCTCAACATCCAACATCTCTATGCTCCATAAAGCCTGAAGCCACAGTTAGCACGACATGAACAAGTTCGTTTATATGATCTCGAAAAGTCTTGAAATTCGTATAATTACGAACGAATAGAATCTTAACTGTGCTGAATATGGGCTACAAACTTGACTTAATGTAATCGAAGCAAGACGTTTTTTGACACTTGACATACAGCCGATCAGAGACGATAAATGCCTGGAAAATTACACTTGAAGTAATGAAATTTGTTTATGTACATCCGACATACGTCTTGTCTGTTCTGAATATAGGTCTAAAAATAACTTGCACAAAATTCTGAATTTTGTGAATTTGCTCTGGACCTACATCCTATCTGAACACTATCACAAGTCAAAAATTGAATCGCGCTAAATGATGAAATACAAGCATATCGTATCAACGTTTGGGTACATTCATTAGGCCAATTCGGCATAAAGAAAAGACCAGTCAGGAAAAGGTATGGATATGACTCGCTGCAGGCAGGGCAAGTTCCTAGTAGTTTCCACATTCGCCACGAGGTGCCTCCATATATGCAAAGAAGGCAGAGATCCTAGCGGCGAAAAATGGAACTATTTGTCGAGAAGTCTCTCCTATAATCTTCCATTTATGACCACTTTCACGCTCTTTATGTAACTGTTTCTTGATCTCCGAACCTGTAATTTTTCGAACTAAGTAAATAGTGTCTGTGTGCTCGACCTACATTCTATGTCTGCCATGTTTGCGCTTTGATCATGACTCGTTCCAAGTGATTAAATTCGTTTATATGCGAACGACATGCAGCGTAGCTATACAGAATATGGGACTAAAACTAGAATTGAACCTACAGAAATAACTGGTATTTATTATTTCGTGTTTATACCTTATATGTGCTGAATATGAGTTCGAAACATTTGGCTCTACAAGTGATCAAATACGTTTAGTGGCGTTATTAGAGATGTTATAGACGTTTTTTCTTGAAACAATACCTTCGATAAGTGATGAAATTTGTATAATTACGAAAAACTTTTAGCTTACGTGCACTAACAATTAGCTACAGGCACGACATAATCCAACTGACAAAAATCGTGTCATAAAGCAAGTCTATGGCGTAGAAGGCAATGGAAAATTTTCTCTCACAATGTGATGAAAATTGTGTTTATCCTTTCGACATACTTATTATCTGATCTGATTATAGATCTAAACATAACTTGGACATAGTTCTGTGATTCGGGTGTTTGCACGCGACATACAGCCTATCTGTGCAGTATTTGAGCTCGAAACATGATTCGCGCTTGGTAAAGGGGCTCGAAATTTAGATTCATTCATTAGTTATGGATATAACTCAGCCCAGTTAGGCATGACGAAAAGCCCAGTCAGGAGAACGTTACAGTTCTGACAAGCTCCAACCTGGTCTAGTTCTTATTAGTTCCCACTTTCCTTTCAAGGCGCCTCCTATTGCGCCTAGACGCCAGAGCCCCTAGCGGCGAAAAATGGAACTATTTGTAGAGAAGGCTGTCCTGTAATGTTAAAGACCCTTCCACGCCATTTAGGGATCTGATTCTTGCTACAAATGTATGTCAAGAGAGCGACGGACACATTTAGCTTATGTGTGTAAGAAGCATAATTTGCAACAAACGACATTAAGAGACTAATGATGTTCGCCGATCACCTTATCTGTGTTGCATTTCATATCGTAATATGAAATGCCCCAACTGAGAATTTCGTGCATTAGATCTTGACCTAAATGTATCTTTGCAAAAATGAACACCAATTATCACTTGAGTTAACTGAATAAAATGTTTTATTACGTTCGACATGCAGCTTAATAGTGATGATGCATGTTCCACATCAAATCATGTTTACTTTCGTGCTCAACCTCCAGCATATCTACACTCCATAAAGGCTGAAGCCACCATTCGCACGAAATGATCGAATTCGTTTATTTGTTCTGGAAAAGTCTTGATATTCGTATAATTACGAACGAATGGCAACTTAACTGTGCTGAATATGGGCTACAAATTTGATTTGCTCCAACTAAAGCAAGACGTGTTTTGACACTTGATATACAGCCGATCAGAGACGAATAATGCCTGGAAAATTTCACTTAAATTAATGAAATTTGTGTATTTACGTACGATATTTGTCTTATCTGTACTGAATATAGGTAAAACATAAGTTACACAAAATTCTGAATTTTGTGAATTTGCCCTCAACCTACTTCCTATATGAACACTATCTCAACTCAAAACGTGACCCGCGCTAAATGATGAAATACGAGCATAGCGTATGAACGTTTGGGTACATTCATTAGGCCAGTTCGGCATGAAGTAAAGGCCACTCAGGAAAGATACGGATATGAAACGCTGCAGCTTGGGCAAGTTTTTAGTAGTTCCCAATTTCGTCACCAGGTGCCTCCATATATGCAAAGCAGGCAGAGAACCTAGCGGCGAAAGATAGAACTATTTCTCGAGAAGGCTGTCCTGTATTCTTCCATAAATGACCACTTTCACGCTCTTTAAGTAACTGTTTCTGTATCTCCGAACCTGTATTGTTTCGGACTAAGTATTTCGTGTCTGTGTGCTCGATCTACAGACTATCCCTGCCATGTATGCGCTTGCATCATGACTCGTGCCAAGTGATGAAATTCGTTTATACGCAAACGACATGCAGCGTAGCTATACAGAGTATGGGACTAAAACTAGAATTGAACCTACTGAAGCAACTGGTATTTATTCTTTAGTGTTTAAACCTTATATGTGCTGAATATGAGTTCGAAACATTTGGCTCTACAAGTGATCAAATACGTTTAATTGCGTTAATACAGATGTTCTAGACGTTTGTCTTGAAACAATACATTCGATAAGTGATGAAATTTCTATAATTACGAACAACTTTTAGCCTACGTGCACTAATAATTAGCTACAGACGCGACTTAATCCAACTGACAAAAATCGTGTCATAACGCAAGTCGGTGACGTATAAGGCATGGAAAAATGTCTCACACTAAGTGATGAAAATTGTGTTTATCCGTTCGACATACTTCTTATCTGAACTGATTATAGGTCTAAACATAACTTGCACATAGTTCTGAAATTCGGGTTTTTGCACGCGACATAAAACCCATCTGTGCAGTATTTGACCTCGAAACATGATTCGCGCTAGGTAATGCGGCTCGACATTTAGGTTCATTCATTAGTATATAACTCAGCCCAGTAAGGCATGACGAAAAGCCCAGTCAGGAGAACGTTACGTATCTGACAAGCCTGCGACATGGGCAAGTTCTTATTAGTTCCCACTTTCCTTGCCAGGCGCCTCCAAGTACACCTAGACGCCAGAGCCCCTAGCGGCGAAAGTTGGAACTATTTGTAGAGAAGGCTGTCCTGTAATGTTAAAGACCTTATCCCTTCCTCGCCATTTAGGGATCTGATTCTCGCTATAAATCTATGTCAAGGGAACGACGGGCACCTTTAACTGATGTGTATTAGAAGCATGAGTTGCAACAAACGACATGAAATCACTAATGATTTTCGCCCATCACGTTATCTGTGCTGCATTTCATATCGTAATGTGAAATGCGCCAACTGAGAAATTCGTGTATAATAGCTCGACCTAAATATATTTTTGCAAAAATGAACATCAATTATAAACTGAGTTAATTGAATAAAACTTTTTATTACGTTCGACATGCAGCTTAATAGTGATTATGCATGTGCCACATCAAATCAAGTTTAATTTCGTGCTCAACCTCCAGCATATCTACACTCCATAGAGACTGAAGCCACAGTTCGCACGAAATGATCAATTTCGTTTATTGTTCTGGAAAAGTCTTGAAATACGTATAATTACGAACGAATGGCAACTTGTCTTGCTGAATATCGGCTACAAATTTGATTACTCCAACTACAGCAAGACTTGTTTTGACACTTGTCATACAGACGATCAGAGACAAATAATGCCTGAAAAATTTCCCTTGAAGTAATGAAATTTGTGTATTTAGATACGACATAAGTCCTATCTGTTCTGGTTATATTACTTACACAAAATTCTAAATTTTGTGAATTGGCCCTCGACCTACATCCTACCTGTACCCTATCTCAACTCAAAACATGACTCGCGCTAAACGATGAAATACGAGCATAGCGTATGAACGTTTGTGTACATTCATTAGGCCAGTTCGGCATGAAGAAAAGACCACTCAGGAAAAGTACGAATATGACACGCCGCAGCTTGGGCAAGATCTTAGTAGTTCCCAATTTCGTCACCAGGTGCCTCCACGTATGCAAAGCAGGCAGGTATCCTAGCGGCGAAAAATGGAACTATTTGTCGAGAAGGCTGTCCTGTATTCTTACATATATGACCACTTTCACGCCATTAAATAACTGTTTCTTGATCTCCGAACTAAGTATTTCGTGACTGTGTGTTCTACCTACAGACTATCTCTGCCATGTATGCCCTTGGATCATGATTCGTGCCAAGTGACGACATTCGTTTATATGCGAACGACATGCAGCGTAGCTATACAGAATATGGGACTAAAACTAGAATTGAACCTACTGAAGCAACTGGTATTTATTCTTTAGTGTTTATACCTTACATGTGCTGAATATGTGTTCGAAACATATGTCTCTACAAGTGATCAAATACATTTAATGGCGTTAATACAGACGTTATAGACGTTTCTCTTGAAACAATACATTCGATAAGTGAACAAATTTAGCTTACGTGCACTGATAATTAGTTACAAACACGACTTAATCCAACAGAGAGAAATCGTTTAAAAACGCAAGTCTGTGACGTAGAAGGCATGGAAAAATGTCTCACACTAAATGATAAAAATTGTGTTTTGGCGTTCGACATACTTCTTATCTGATCTGATTATAGGTCTAAACATAACTTGCACATAGTACTGACATTTGGGAGTTTGCACGCGACATACAGCATTCTGTGCAGTATTTGAGCTCGAAACATGATTCGCGCTAGGTAATGGGGCTCGACATGTAGGTTCTTTCATTAGTATATAACTCAGCCCAGTTAGGCATGACGAAAAGCCTAGTCAG
>Ga0268261_10003118_pt1 | contig 12085 bp, 12 predicted proteins | sample TergutNc150P1_FD_190353 | JGI IMG/M metagenome (GOLD analysis project Ga0268261, IMG submission 190353) | Nasutitermes corniger P1 segment gut microbial community from laboratory colony in Florida, USA - Nc150 P1 (SPAdes) (version 2) | ecosystem: Host-associated > Arthropoda: Insects >... | reverse complement strand
CATGGGTGTATACAAACATTGCATACTGCTCTAAACACAGATGATTAAAATATTTGCACATAACAAACATTTATCAGATAGACTTTCACATTTCTGAACATAAACAAGGAAGAAGGATAATCCAGCAGTACAAATATAATGCACATAACAGCAAAGAAATGTACATACCACATTTTGTATAAAAGTTAAAAAATACAGACAGGTTGAGGAGCAGCCAGAGCCAAATGTTTGGAGGAGAATGTTGGTATAATTCCAACAAGAATTAGTAGTTGTGATTTAATTACATTTACAAATTTAGAGTGTGAACAAGATTTAATGTAATGAGAGACTCCTTTTTGTACAGCTGTGAGAAATATATATATATATATATATATATTTTATATTAAAATTGGTCCCAACACTTGGGTAGTTTTCTATTGAATGCGAAGCAGGGTATAGTTAATTATATAAGTTCACAAGAATGATATAGTTCAAGGAAAATTTGTATAATAAAAGAGGTGAGGACTGCACAGTGGTTTGCCATATATAGCTTAGTAGCTTACTTTTATAGCCAGGACTTTATGTAACAGTGACACAGCTGCATCAACTGGATAAAATGCTGGGTTAGTGTTTCAGTTCTTTTGTCTTTAATGCAGGTACATAACTGCTGTGATAAAATTATTCCAAGTAACTGTAACTGCTTTAGCCCAGGGCTCAATCCGAGACACTAGGATGCCTTGGCACCTAGAAGTTTGGAAGACTGTATTGTAAATTGCCTCTTTTCTTTTGTTTGAAAATCCCAGTTCAACAAGTGTTGTGCAGCTTGCTTGTCACCATCAACAAATACTACTAAGTCACCTGAGCTTAATATGAAAATACATATAAGGAAGTCTCAAGTTTCTTTGCCATGAATGATGCAGAAGACAGAGTCAGGGGTAGAAGGCAGGACTTCAGGGGGTGGGTGGTTTTGCATGTCCAAGTACAATGTCAGAAAATGCATTATTTTCCCTCCTAAACAGCAGGCAGTGGTTTTTTTTTCATATACAACTTTATCTCTAACAATGAACCACCACATTCCATATATCCCCCAAGCTGTTCATTCAGCAACTTCCCTCACAATATTTTTTAATCCCCCAGAATTCATAAACCCACCTGTGGTGTGGTGTTTGGTACTTTGTAGGGTTTGGTGTGTGTGTGTTGGGTTGAGCCCTGTAGTGACTGTGATGGCAGGTAGGTCAGATGGCTTTATGGTACATGATGTGCTCATTATGGCACATTGAGTATGTACTTTTCAGTTTAGTTTTATTTGTATTTTAATACTGGGTAACATGTTTTATTATGAGTTTTTACTGAACTGTATTTTGAAGCATTTTCATTTAGTATGTGGATTTTATGTGCATTTCAGAGTTTTTTTTTTGGTTTAAAAATCACAAAAATTGTACAGTTTTAGAAGAATATCCTCAGTGTGTATGAATACTTGTACTTTATTGGATTTGTTCACGCATGCACAGAGACAGAGAGAGAGAGAGAGAAGTACTAGCAGTAAGAGTACTTAAAAATTTAAATTTGTCAGTCATTGCAACATAAATACATAGAAAAAAGTTCTGGCTGAAATTTTTGAGCTGACTCCCAGATTTTAAGAAAATTTGTTATGTGCCTCTGTAGCCCACCTTGTTGATGGGGTACATACCCAAGAGACAATTCCCAAAAACTGGTGTCACAGGTACAGTGTAAAATTCTACCAGTTAATACCCTTTTCATTTATGAATGTTTCATATTTTATTAAGTTTATTTACTTTATTATAATATTATATGTTGGTCAGCTGTCATTTAAAGGAGAGGCAGAACAAGCAACCAACTGGTTATGTTATTTATATGAATATTTCCGCATTTTCTTCTTTGTAACCTAAAAGTGCCACTCTTCTAACATATATATATATATATATATATATATATTATAATGGATGAACATTGCCCAACAGTGTGCATTTGAATTGAATACAGCTCCAGCTATTTCATGTAACAGGCTGTAGCTTAACGGTTACATGAAAATAATGAATGTCTATGCAAAACTGTGAATCTGGTAAAGCTCACAAGGCATAGTGCATTAACCCTTATCCTGCTAATGTGGAGAATATGGTGAGCTCCTAATAATGCCAGTAGATGGCAGATGGGATTTAACTTGGCATTTAAAGGGTTAAGTTTACATACATAACAGTGGCTTGTGTTGCATGTGTGGGAGGTACTGAATAGTAAATGGTGAAGTGTGCATGTTTCCATATTAATTTCAGAAAAGACAGTGTGATCCATTTTTTCCCAGGTGTTGCCAAGTGAGAACTGCCATACACATGGAATGCCATTGGCATTTTGGTGCCACACGTGTTGTGCTGCCATTTGTCGAGCTTGTGCCACACAGCAGGATCATTCAGGTCATCAGATCAAATCTCAGGGGGAAGCCAAAGAACAGCTCGTCTCAGAGGTTTGCATATGTGCATACGCACCTGGTGAATTAAACTTGTAATTGTCTCCACAATATATTAACTATTTCAAAGCATGATAACAGGCACCTTCTGGAGATGGAATGAGTTTGAACCACAGCTGGTACAAGTAGTCTAGGTTTTCAGTTCATGTGTTTTATGTGTACTTGACAAGGTAGTAGTTTCCTTATTTTAACTCTTCATTATCCTGCATCACCTATGATCTTCAACTCATTAAATAACAATTTTATTGTATGAAATATAGAGTTGAGGTGCTGGGTCATCAGAATGATTCTACATTTTGTTCACTAACTAAAATGCCAGACATAAAAAGGCCTATTCAAATGCATTTAGCCCTCTTTGCAAAGAATGTATGTTATTCTGTATTTATTCTTGGTGTACATAACATTTTCAGTTCCTAAGATTGAAAATGGTATTGATGCAATTGTGGCCTGATTTAAAATGCTTCCTTGTATATGCCAGGAGAAACTAGGGAAAACCACAAGCCCTGTTAGAAGTGTTGTCTGGTGGAAGCTTCAGTTTTGAAGACTGTAACTGGCATCTCTTGAAACATAGCTACAAAATGTCACATCCATTGTGTGAATTAGATCATCATTCATTGCTAACCGTGTTACAGGTTCAGTTAGAACTGGTTGCAATGGGTAAGATGCTGTCTGAAATCCAGCGTTTGGCAATGCAGCAGCGAGACTTCTTGCTGAAGGTCCTGGAGGCATGTGTTACTCTCAAGACACATGTTGAGACAGATCTTCAAAATGGTTGGAGCCATGTTCCAGAAGTGACAGAGGCACGTGAGACACTGAGTAAGGCTCGAGCTGGCCTGGCTGGTGTGGATGGCCCTGGTGATGCTCATGTTCTCTATTCATCTCTCTCTCTAGAAAAACAGCGGCTTCAAGGGAAATATCAAGAGATGTACCTGCAATGTCAGCTGGATGACTTGATTGGCAATTCTGCAGTGGTATTTGACTTTGTTCTGCTGAAACAGGCTCTGGCTAATATCCATTCAGGAGAGCCCCCGGCACCTCAGGGTGGTGCAGGTCGTCTTCCTCATCATGTAGCTGCTGCCCAGAATCCTATCCTCTTCCTGGCCAACTACTGTATGTCACAGTTGTACTCACGACATGTATTGACAAAGCAACAACATCATTTGCAGCAGAATGGAACTGTGGAATATCACCATCCTCCTGTGCAGCCAATACCTCATCTTGTCACCCCACCACATCCTCCACCACCTCAGCACATTGTTGTTGCTGCTCCTGCTCCCTCAACTGTTGGCAACAAACCCCCATCTGCTCTTCCTCCTCCAGTCCATCATGCTCAGCCTCCACCACCTCCCCCTTACGGACAAGAACCAGGAGTTGTGGCAGTCCAAGTCCAGTCTCCTCCCCAGGCAGTCATGACTATCAATGTTCGCAGTCCAGCAAACCCATATCCACTCTATTTCTTCAGCATTGATGTTAATGGCTCTCCTCATGGACGCATTGTCATTGAAGTTCGTCCTGATGCTGCTCCAAAGATGGCCAAGAACTTCGGTGTACTCTGTACAGGGGAAATGGGTGTCAGCTACAAGGGCTGTGCTGTGTTCCAATGCTGGGAAGGAGAATCAGTCATAACAGGCGATTTTGAGCTTAACAATGGACGTGGTGGAAGATCCATTTATGAGGATGGCTACTTCATGCCTGATGATACTAAATTCCCTGCAGTACGTGGTGCTGTGGGGATGAGGCGTACTCAGAAGCGTCATGATAACCTGGGAATGGTTGGTTCCCAGTTTCGCATCATTTTACAAGAGATGAGAGGCTTCACTGGAATTTTTGGTCATGTTGTTGAAGGCCTTGATCTGGTAGAGAAGATTTCAACATTTGGAGACCAGACGGGTAAACCAACCAAGACCATTGTCATTACAAAATGTGGTAAACTCTGAAATGTTTTGCAACATTTGGACTTAGAGGTTTGCTGTTTTCCATTCAAGTATCCTTGTTTCTTTTTCTTATTTCTATGACAAATCTGGGAACACAGCAGCCCTAGAGTAGTAAAACCAGCAGTGGGAATATGTGATTTTGAGGCAAATATTTTATAAGTGTACAGTAGTGATGATTTACTGTTGGCTTTTGTTCATTCATCATGTATGTTGTAATGTAAAGCGAATGAACTTATGTAAGGCCCAGAATTTACGTAAAAGGAAGAGACTAAATGGGGCATTTATTAGCAAAGCATCTTGGTTAGGTGCAAGTACAACTTAGAGGGATAAAAATATTCTTGTAATGGGGAAAGTGCTGATATAAGCAGAGATGATCATTTAATTTACAGGGCTTTGCTTAGTTTGTACCATGATGCATGATAAGTTTTTGTAAAGGATTAAAATGATAATAGGGATTTACATGTCCTTATCATGCATGTTTATAGCGGTTGATCTCAAAATGCGAAATCACAAGGCCTAAATAGGTAGAAAACAAATGGCTAACCAATAAGCGTGTGCATGCATAAAAAGTATAGAGTAACTATCTTCTTTATTTTGCTCGTTATTCTTCCCTCCAATTTTCGAAAGACTTTGGAGATCCGTTTTTGATGATCGATATCGAAGCGTAAATGTTATCGCATCCATTCCTTCTCTTGATCGAAACAGTAATCGTAATCTGCCGAATAACCGTTCGTCCACCCGCATTCTTGATCATTAACCGGTGTTTGTTAACTTTGATCGAGTAGTCTAGAAGAAAGGTCCAGTGCATCTTTATATGTTGCCTGGTAATCGTCACTTCGAAATCGTTATCATAAGCATTAGTTTATTTTTAGACCGAGGGCTAGATGTGTCATGGTTTCATAAAATGTGTGTAACGTACCATTAGTGTAAGCCTTACCAGTAGTCTGTTTTATAGATATCGAAATATGGAGTTATCACTGTTGGGCATCTCTTCTTTGGGACTAAGAAATGTTACTGTAAACTTTTTTTTTTTTATGAGACCACTAATTGCAGTTGGTTCCACGATATGTTCTTTTTCATTGAGAGAATTACTGTTATAATTTTTCTAAGATTTACTTTATTTTTAGAGGATCGTAGGTTTTGAGTCCATGTGAATGTGGTTTTGTTTGTTCTGCAGCATATAAACTTGTTTCTTTTACACTGCGGACCATTAAGTGTGTCATGGTTCCACTACATAATATGTCTCCATATAATGTATGCACTTTGAAGAGAATGTGTTCTTATGATAGAAGTTAATGTATGTGCATTGCATTTTCCTTAGTTTATGAAGTCTCTGGAACTGGCAACCTAATATCATTTCACTGTTTCAAAGGATGGGTGCACATCACTGTACTTTATGTTAAGTTTGACGAGGTGATGCTCTGAATGCAGTAATATTTGATGTTTGCTGCTAGGAAGGGCTTTGACATTGTACTATATTTTTGATGTTCACACCAAAGTGGGATTACATATATTTGAACCCCAAATTAGTGACAGGTGTGGTTGTAACGATAAGTATTTTATTTTTATTCTTTTTTTAAGGGAGTCGCGAAATATTAAGTTTTAGGATATCATACATATGATTGATACTGGGTTGCCTTCCTGCTATTAAAGCAAAATTGTCAGTCAAAAAAGTCGGAAAACCATCCTTGTTTGTGCCTTATAATCTTAGCTGCAAATGCTTCCCTAGTTTTATGAACGTCGTGTTAAAATGTGTAGCTCATAGCTAGTTTAAACACGAATAATAATAGGTAGGAAAAAGAGTAAATCATGTTAACGTCCAGGAATGCGTAAATACGTTTGTGTACCTTACGAAATTTAAATAGTGTGTATGCCGACAGTTGTACAGAATAACGCATTTTTATCAAGCTCCTAGTACTTAAAATATAGCGAGCCTTTTTTGTCCTTTTGGAACTTCTCTCTCCATCTCCCTGTGGGCATTAGCTTAGGGTGCCATACACAATGCTTCTGACAAATTGTAACGAGCAAACTGGCAGGGACACATTCCATTGTCGCTCCAAGCGATTGAAACGAATCTTGAGAGGCAATGCTACGCCAATAATATACTGTGTTGTCAATGAATAATTTTAGAGAGAGAAGATCATTGGTTCATCACCTTGCGATAATATCATTCATTGTTGCACTGAGGAAGTGCCTTAAAATTTGTGATAAAACTCGTGTAGCGCCGTTCGATGGAAAATATATGCAAAGTGGGAAAATCAAACTTGTTCTTTATTTAACAGTATCACAGCCAATTACCTGTTCTACCTTTCTTAGAGCTTGCCATCTTTTACTGCTTCCCAATATAACCTGATACAGACTGTCCTGGCCTGCCCAACTTCCTTGCATACAATTTTTCTGTCCCAGTTATGGACTACTTCACTGTCATACCATATTTTACAAGTTTCAAGTAAACTTGCCAAATAAAAACAATTTCCATATTTATATGACATCTTCGGCATGTAAATATTCCTTTATATCAAGCATCCCAAATCTGATGAAAGCAAAGGGCCACACCTGTTATTGTAGGCTGGTCTGCGGGCTGCATGTGGAAAAATAATAAGTGGCATACCTAACTGCCTAAATTATTTGGAAATTTTTATAACATATAAACAATTTACAAGTGTGGCCATGGCCCACAGGTTGGCGACCTGCGATTCATATACTGCAACCAAAGCGTCTCTTCATTTATGGAAATCAAATATGATGGTGAAGACAGTACTTATTATTAGTCACTATTTTCAATTTCCTTGGATTAAGTATAAGTAGGGGCTGTATGAAAAATGTTTTGTAAGACCAGAAGCTGTGTCAGTTTGGTTCAGTGTTGGTGAAGTTGAAAAGGGATGTGAACTTTTATCTTCATGCCCCTTACATCATGATATGGTGTTTAAGAACATAATGTGTAAAGAAAAGAGGCTTCACATTTATTGGTGGTAGCATATGTATTGCCTGCAAGTTTTTTCTTCTTGAGCTTTACTAAATATTTTACACACTGCAAAGTAAATGATGAAAGGACCATTCATTCATTCATTCATTCATTCATTCATTATGCAGCAGTAATTTTGAATATGATTGGATTTCCCGTATTTACATGTCAAGTTTCATTAAATGAAGAAAGGCAATGTATGTAATTGTAACACTGGTGCATTCATGTAACCACTGCTACCATGGAAATGCAAGAATGTATTCATTTTGTATTGTTGATGCACATTGCTGTCAACACTGAAAGAACTTACATGGAAACAACAATACAGTCTAGTTATTGTCACACTATATGTCACTGACAACAGCATGAAACACACTTAGATATTCGTGTAAAATACCAGCTATTTTTTATCTGATTTTAACCAAATCTGGACTTTGACAGATTTTCATAGAATTTCAATCAAATTAAATAGAAATCCATCCAGTGGGAGCCACACTGATGTGCATACAGCTGGGCGGACATGGCAAAGCTAATAGGTGCTTTTTATGACTGTGAATGTTCCTAAAATGTTTACAGTATCTTACGTGTAATGATGGTACTGGTGGCCTTAGTCTGAAAGGGAACCTTTTCAACATATGTATATAAGTTGAAAACATTGGAGAACAAGGAACAGAGGAACACAATCTAAAAAACCCCATAAAAATTGGATATCTTTCAGTTGGCTTTTGTTTCAGGTATAGCTGCTTTTCACATAATGGTGTATTTTGCCATTTCAGCAATTCTGATCCCTATTAGCAGTTCTCAGCACTGAGTGTGACATATGGCATACAGGAAATGTCATTTATTTTCACCTTAGTGAAGGTAAGGTAACCTGACCATTACATATGCTGAAACAAATGCCACTACTGAAATTTAATTTTTAGGGATGAATTTTAATTGATGTGTTGCCAAGGTGTCAATAACCAGTGCAGATAATTTCACTACATCAGTCCACTGACTGACTGCATTTGTGCTGAATGTGCTACAGACATTACAGAGGTGAAATGCATGCAGTCGAAATGGTATGTGTATAATACAACAATGAATGTCCAGCAGGAGGAGGATGACAGCACACTGACACAATGAAACCTGTATTTTATGCTTCTGTAGATATCACCTTAAATTGAATATAAAATCAAAGAAAGGATAAAATACAGGAAATGAAAATCAGCTGCAGTTAGACCTTCAGTGTGTCTAAGAATGTTGCCTTATCTCTGAAATTTTTTCTTCCTTTTCTGGTTCTTCTGGCCTGGTCAACTGCTGGTCCAACACATGGTCTACACTGTAGACTGCACAGATATCGAGAGCACTGTCACATGTTGTCCTCAAAACCGTTGTGAGAGGTTACAAATGATAACATTTTCTTCACCTTCAATAAATTTCATTGCATAATCATTGCAGATGACATGACCAATGGCAAACCAAAACAGTTCTTGATAGCAGTCAAGAGTTATCAGCATCCAGCTTTATATCTGCAGGATCATAGAGCAGTCTACCAATTATCACATCAAAAATTTTCAAATAAACTTCTTAATATAACTGCATTTGAATTCATCAATGATTCCCAAATCTACAGGATGGTACAGTTAACTGGGAGAAATGCAACTTTTATGTTCCTGAGAATGTAGCGTTCTTTCAGTGAGCAGGACACTGAGCAATGGGACGCAAGATATTTAGATTTGTGGTATCCACTTTTCTGTCTGTTTATGTGAGGTGATGTTCAAATATCATAGTATTCATCCATATATTCAGATTATCATAATACACTGTGGGCAGTTTATATAAGTCTGAAAGAAATATTGGCTTACCATTGCCAAAGTGGTGGTTGTTATCACTGCTATCAGCATTAACTGACACAAAGGTCATACTCTTTAATCTCTTGCAAGATTCAGTAATTTTTCCGATCATATACTCTTTCTGCATCAGCATTCTTGCTTTCACCTGCTTGAAATGTCTCTTAACTTGTCGATCCAGCCACTAGAACCAGTGCAGTTGTCTACTCCCAGACAAGCAGCAACATGCAAGACCTTATTTCTGATGACAGTGCCACCTGCAGAACCACTGTTTGCACATGCTTGCTTGAAACATGTAGCAAGAGCAGATTTCACTTTCTCCAGTGGCCATTGTGTCAGTGATTTCAGCTGCTTGAAACTGCTTTGCGATTTTTCACAGTTGTGTTTGACATGGACACTGTGAGTCATAACTGCGGTGCCAGCCACCATGTGTTCCAGTATGTGCATCACCATTCAATGAAATATATATTTTGTCACTAATCAAGGAAGGTTTTATGTAATTATTAATCACAACAAACTTGTTTAGTTCTGTGTTATACTACTTACACACACAATGTTTCAGCCTCAGAGGCAATCATCAGGTATCACCAATAAAAATATTTAGAAAAAATTCATTTCTGAATGTATAAACCAAAACCTATATCACAAATGAGATACAATTCCTTCACACAAGGTATGTTTTTATAGCATAGTGAAGTTTTCTCAAAATAATGCAGCTGAAAAATCTGCAGTTACACTGAAATTGTGTAAATGATTACATAAAGTTTAACACTAACAGCTGCAAATTAAAACTGAAGACAGTACTCTTTTTCAAGATAAAGAGTTTAAAATATGTTGTTTAACTCCATTTTTATGAAGTTGCTTTTTTTTTTTTGGGGGGGGGGGGTTGCACAATTTATGCTGTTTTAGGGATCCTATTTTGTTACTTCATCCTGCTATTGGTACTGGATTGTCTGTTTAAATAGAAAATGTCTATCTGGAGGTTAGTATGAACTGAAGGTGGCCTTAATGTTAGCTAGTGGAGTACTCCACAGAATTCATAGTTGTACTAGCAATACATGGAATATTTAAGATTGGAGGTTTCCAGGATATGAACTATGAAGACTATCATCTTCTGGACTATGATGCCATGTAGCCTATTAAATGACAAACATGTTGCTATGAGAGTAGATGAACTCACTCACCCTGATTACAGAAGAATCAGGTTCCACTGAAACATCACTACACATCTAACAAACTACATGGCCTCACATAATATAAAGCTGTAATCTTAGTACATGAAAAAAATGTCACAAATTTTCCCACATAATGTCACATAAGTACTCCTTTTTTGACCCATGTCACTTATGTTCCTTTCCCTCTCCAGACTGCTGTAGAAAGTAAAAATACATGTGTGAACAGTACCTACTGTTTGTGACAGTACCATGAGCCATGCTGTTACTTGTGAATCCAACATCGCCTCAAAGCATGATTTACAGGAAGACTGTGGTGACAAAAGCCATACCATACAGAGTTAAATCAGCCATTAAAAGTTTATGAACTGCAGATGTGATGCAGCAATGGCTGTTGCTCCTATTACAATTTTTGGACATATTTACAATGTATTTCAGTACAATAAGAGAATAAACCAACAATGTACACTGTACTTTCTCATTTTTTTCTTACAATTCAACATGTTTCGGTTTTATTCAACCACCAATAAGCAATTAATTACTGAGTTTTATTAGTTAACTCATTAACATCAACATGGCGTTGAAGGGACAGTTGGTGTACACATCACACAAAGACAGCAGTCAATTTTATCAAAGTTCTAATACTAATAGTATAAAATTTTCTTGTGAAAATTGTGAGGAATCATTACATGGATCATTGAAGTGTGGGGAACTTGAAGGACTAAAAAGGGATGTAACGGAATTGACACATGCTACACATCACCGAGAGGCCGACCTTAAAAGAGGTTATTCAAATGGATATTGATATTCTTCTAGCAAAGATAGAAAGCCTGAAGGACATCATTAGCGAAGAGTTTGAAACAGATTTATCATGGGCAAAAGTGGTAGCAAGGAAACATAAGAAAAGCACATGCATAGGGCAAAGGGTTACTCATCATATACAAGTAATATCAAATCGTTACAACCTACTGTGTAATGATACAAATGGAAAAAAAAAACCCAAAACAATGCTGAAAGGTTAAAGGATTTAAATTTCAAAGGCATAAATAGAGATAAGATGAAGAATCATAAATGGAGAGTATTGGAAAAGAAATTGCATAAAGTCAATATCATAGGCGACAGCCACGCCAGAGGATGTGCCTCCGAAGTAAAAAAACTGCTATACAATGATTTTGAAGTTCTCGGTTTTGTAAATCCAGGATCAGGAATGAAGTTCATGGAGAAAAAGTATCAGATTGAGATTTAAAAGAGGTTTGCAGCTTTGGAGAACTTAAGTGATAAAAAAAGGTAAAGCCATCCCATTACAGGCCTGGACAGGCCCTAAGGGTTCCAGGAGGTTGAGGCTCCCAGATTTCAAGACAATTGGCACATGAAGGTGGTAAGGTTGTCAGCCCTACGCACCGGCCGCCTTTACCCCCAGGAAACATACCTGGTACTCATTTCTGTTAGAGGCTGAGTCGACCCCAGGGCCATAGTGCGGCCAGAAGGATTATGCCAGTGAAAAAATCCAATGACACCATCGGGAATCGAATCCGCGACTTTCCGGCTTGTAGCGCAGTGCCTCAACCAACTGCGCTACCGCGTACCCCTTCAAATTCTTTAGGTTCTATTTTTTATCAATGTATATATGGTTTTATTCCTGTTTAATAATGTAATTTATGTATTTTTATTGTTATGATTATGTATTCTTATTGTATGTTTATGTATGGCTACCCTGACTG
>Ga0268261_10003117_pt1 | contig 12086 bp, 16 predicted proteins | sample TergutNc150P1_FD_190353 | JGI IMG/M metagenome (GOLD analysis project Ga0268261, IMG submission 190353) | Nasutitermes corniger P1 segment gut microbial community from laboratory colony in Florida, USA - Nc150 P1 (SPAdes) (version 2) | ecosystem: Host-associated > Arthropoda: Insects >... | reverse complement strand
TACCCTTTACTTTTATACTGCAGGATATTACGCGACATCGTAGAAATCATGAGAAAATATAGTGTCCACTAATGAATTAACTTATTCCACGTCATCACCATATTCGGGCACTACAACTTGGTTTTGCAGCGGTTGGATTGCGTTACATATTCACCACGCGCGATTGTTCAGTAGGAAACCGGGTTCATACACATACACCGCCGCGAAAATAGGTACGAATTTGTAGTAACATTGAACAAAACTTTAAAATCCAAATTTCGAAATTTGTAACTAGGAATTTAATGTTGGACGCTAAGCTATAGGCAGAACAGTCAGGAACAGTCGAAAATAGAAATAGTTAGATTAAGGGAGCGCATGGTAACGGGCTTACCTACGGTCCACAAAGATCTGTCCCTTATTTCCTTGATTCCAAAATGGTCGGGGTCGGAGTGAGCCGTCCCTTTATAAGAATTCTTAGCCGGTGTTGACATTGCGGCTAGGATAGGAAATTGGGATCAGACGGATTGCCTTGAAATCGCGGCTCTAAAACTTGTAGACCCGCGAAATCATTCTACAATACATGTTTAGAGCTCCACGCTGGGAGTACGACGTGGAAACAAATTTAAAAATTGTTTAGGGAAAGGTTTCGAGACGTGCACACCGATCAGTACCATTTTATGAGGTTGCAGACGGCTAGACAAGCGAAGAACGAAGGGCCTCAAGAATTTTCTGATCGATGCAGAACGCTCGCGAAAAGTTATGTGCAAGGACTGTGACCCTGTCGCACAGCGCATCCACCGTAAAAATACTGAGAAGATGATTTTGGCCAGCTTTTTGGCCGGTTTATCCGGCGTAGCAGGTCGTCAGGTTCGATATCAGAAACCTCAGACTGCAGCTTGCTTTATCCATTGCGTTTATAGCTAGAGAAGCGGAAAAACAGGGAAGATTTAAAGAGACTTTTTACGTGAAGTTTGACGAATCAGTCAGCGTCAAAACCCGGTCGACCAGTCGGTCGGGCCGTGAGAGCCACAGCGCTAGGTGCACAGCTGACGCTCGTCGAAGTAATCACCTGAGCGGTTGGCAGTACAGGACTTCACACACCGCAAATAAGTCGGTGCCCTCAGCAAGCACGAGGGATGTACAAACCAGGGCCGAACTGAGGTGCTATGAGTGTGAAGGGCGAGGGCATTTCGCCAGGGAATGTCGTACGAGATTAAAAGGGGCAAGGACCCGAAATTCACCTGGAAAGGGAAATCCGAGCGAGCGTTCGACATGTTCCCGTTCTTCCGGCTATGAGCCCCCCTGCCCAACGAAACGGGGAGGCAAACAGAAAACACGTAACCAGGGAAACAAGTAATAGCTGAGAGCGTAGGCAGCTTCCTCCACCTCAACACCCATGAAATGCTGTCGAAAGGCCGACGGTTTCGGTTCTACTGGAGCACGGCTCCCCCACTGTATCATTGGAGATAGAGGGAGAAACGAAACGTTTAATCGTTGATACTGGATCTAATGTCCCAATACTCCAGCCGGGTGTATCGCAGAGTGGCGTAAACGCCACGTCTATAAATCCGTATGGAGTCACTGGGGAGGCTCTAAGCATAAAATACCAGCAGCATGTTACCTTTGTCCTTGGCGGACAAAAGATTGACCACACGTTTTTCGTATGTCCGCTCCCCACCGAAACAGATGGCCTGCTTGGCACCGATATCCTAGACGGGACTGGTGCCGAAATAAATTTTGACTGTGGAAAGTTGTCATTAACCGGTAACTACAAGACGCCCCAGCATGTAATGGCATGCCCACAAAACGCGCAGCACTAACGGTGTTTCCAGAGCACGAAATGGGTCGTAAACCCCAAGTCAAGCGGCCAGTAGAACCGCACTTGGAGAAGCAGTCCTTGGACAATCCTTTGCTCTACCCAGATCACTCAGTGGAGTAGATCAAGGCTCGTGAGGGCCACTGAAAATATTACTCTTGCCCCACGATGGAGCCAAGTAGTCACACGTAAGATAGAACTAGAAAACGGGAGAAGACTTCCCTCACTGGTTTGTGTCGAATCTCCGATCATACCCCTGGATGGAATTCTTGTCGCCTGCGTGCTATCGCGAGTTGGAACCAGTGCACACGAGACATCACAACCAGGTCGTGCACTGGTAATGCTACAAATTTTAGTCATGAAACCCTAACCCCGCCCAAGTCCAATGTTTTGGGTGTAACGGAGGAGGTTTCAGAGGAGTTAATTGACAGGGTAAACGAGCCAGAACAAACAAATTTAGAATCACCTACGAGGCCCAGGGGAAAGCGGAAAAATGAAGCACTGTATAACAAACTTGTAGGAGGGACACTAGATTATTTACCACCAGAGGAAAGACATAATGCAGCCAGTGTTAGAGAAATATGCTCATGTTTTCCACGACGAGGAGACTAATGAGTTCAAGTCTACCGACGTCATTCAACATCAGATCTTGTTGTAGGACACAAAACCTACAAGACGGTCCCAATACAAGACTCCCTTCGCGCTTAAGGATGAAATAAAGGCACTAGTGTAAAACATGTTAGCAAAATGGGTAACACGAGAGCGCAGCTCTCCTTGGGCCGCCCCTGCTGTACTGGTTCCCAAGAAGAGTTCTGATGGGAAGCCAAAATTCAGGGTTTTCGTTGATTTCCGCGCGCTCAACGCCTTTACCAAATTTGATTCTTATCCGTTACCAAGATTTGAAGAAACTACGACTGTCTTACACGGGTCTAAGTATTTTTCAGTCCTAGATTGCTATAGCGGATTCTGGCAGGTGCCCATTAAAAAGGAACACAGAACGGCCAATACACTTATACTTACAACAAATGCTACCGAAGTTAGATAGCCGACGAGGCATTTTGAATTTCGGTGGCACTATTTTACAAACGTTGTTTGGGATTGCTACGGTGTCTGACCTACACATATTACACGAAACAATTGAAAAGAAATCCAAGGATATTGATATCGCACTCACTCGCAAACCAACTATCGTATGTTAGAAGTTTGGATCGTAGAGTTCGTGTAAACTCTGACGCGATTTTCAATTTGTCCACCATTTTGAAAAATGAAATGATTCCACACATTAGAAATACCAGCAAATTATTAGGGATATCGCATGATTGAATATGACGATCTACAACCAGTGTTTTATTTTTGGTAATTAGACAAAATGAATTTTCATTATTACAACTTGCTCAGCAAGTTGAAGAAATGCTATTAGCTGTACAACACATCTTGTTGGGAACGTTGCCAATAACAATTGTGAATCCTACATTTTTTACAATATATTACTAACATATCGCTTTGTTTGCCAGAAAATGATGAATAAGCTGCTTGTACTAGATTTGAAAACCTTTACTCATATTACGATTTAATGAAGGTAGCTATAGTAGGTAACGTACATAATGTTAAATGAATAATGTATGTTTCGATCAAAACTGCTAACCAACACTTTACAGTGTACAGAATAATTGCCTTACCATACCGGATAGGAAAAGAATATTTGTTTCATATTAATTTCATTTCCCATTTGTAATTGGAAGCAGTCAGCGTGACTACGCTTTCCTTACAGAAACAGAACTACAACAATGCACCAAAGCACAATTACAGACAGCCATATTAGCACAGCTTTGTATGACATAAAACTACTACATGTGTGTCGAGTCTATATTTTCAGACTGCAGGAGAAAATAAACAGTGTACAAGGAATGTACTTTTGCACCATAATTTTCCCGTCCTACAACGGCACGACGCCGTATGGATATTCCATTTTCCACAACCAACTCAAGTCAACATACGCTGTCCACGACATAACAAATAGTGGGAAACACGGACCGAAGTCTTCTACGACATACGCATTATTTTCAACGCCACGTCTTGCTTTATCACTTCCAGCAAGATCCGAACAATACCGGGATAACACCGTGTCATGCACACACGACTTGACAGCCCATCTATCTACATGTCTGACCAATATCCAGAACTAACGGCTCTTGAAATGCCACACATAAAAGCTGCACTACCAGCATCACTGAAATTGATAACATAAAATCACGCGTTGACGCAACTCGCCAGTCATTAGATGAGGACAAATTATTTCACGTACGTCACGTTTCACTTCAACAAGAAAAACAAAGACACTGGCACCTAATCATGGCAATAATTTCATGTACCATTATATTTCTCCTGATCATTCATTTGTCCTTTCATTTTAAACTGCACCACGTTACGCTGCTTTTGTAAAAATACCCCTCCTGAACCTGAGAATACATCGCCACCTTCGTCTTCAAAACGTTCCTACATCGGAATACACGAAGACAGTAACAGAAATGGATGTACACAAAGAAAGTGTTAAATTCACTGGGTACCCATTGCGTCAGACGAACTAATACAGGCAGCAGCTTCAGATGTGCACTCACGCGGCCAGCCAGAACCAGTTCGCATTTCTTAGGCTACACAATGCAGACATCCGATACAGCGCTAGCAGCCATCTCAAGGCCACTTAGCCAGCAACTACTTATCTGACTGCTGCTCGCAGCCTGCATAACTACGCTCTTACAAGAAGACGGTCTTGCCTTCACTGCAATGCATTTTTATGTTCAAATTATTCAATTGTACATTTACTGTATTACACATTGAAATTGAAACCCCTTCCTGTTTTTATCCTTCCCCTTATTCTTGTCGTTATTGTATACGCATGTGTATATTTATATTTGTTTCCTTGCTCATTACATACATTTACTAAGGTTTTATTTTACAAATTTTCAGGTTAAATGTTACATTTACCCTAAAATTTCCTTTAAAAGGGGCAGAATGTAGTACAGAATAGTAGTAACACCACACGTTGGGGAAGTTCCGACCTTTGGACTTTGGTGTAGGGGTGACGGTGGAGGTAAGCTCCACAGAATGATCTTCCCCTGGATGAGCGATCAGCAGTATAGTTTGAAGAGGATGATGTTGATGTTATGCGGGCTATAGGTTGGGAATTCCTGGTGTGTAGAGAGTGAAGTTTGTGCCAGCGTGAAGAAGGCATTTAAGAAGGTAGCCGAAACAAGTATTTGTGTATGGTGTTAGGTTATGGCCGCCTATACCCCTTGACTTAAGACATCGTAGTGATTGGTAATAGTAATGTTTTAATAATATCCAAGTGTTATAGTATCTGTACATATTGGTAGAGCAGCTCATTTGCGCCTGTCATGTTAACCTAAGATATCGTAGTGATTGGTAATGGTTATGTTTAATAATATCCGACAGCGTTATAGTGCCGCCGTACATATTGGTATAGTTATTTAGACGTGAAGGAGGAAAGGCTTTGATGAATAGGTGGCGTGAAGGTAAGTATGGTAACGGAATGTATGTGGAGAGTATGTTGTTTGGATAGCCCTGCACGTTCCATAAGCTTTAAAGTGAATAGTTCTTCAAGATGCTGCAAGAGTCGATTGCGCAAACCGTGATATGTGTGTGCGCGTGATAACTGAGCATGTTCCATCACGTTACAGAGTTTCGTAACGCGATGTGAAGAAATTAAGTTAGTTAGCCTGATGAGATGAGCAGAATTTTTGGAATTGAGTTGTGCAATGCTGATGTTACAGTTTTCAATAGTATGGAGTCTGTGAAGGTAAAGTGCTTGCGATGTAACAAGTGTTCTGAAAAGCAAAATGTTTGCAGAATAGTAAAAACCTTAGCATGTTTCCACGTGTGGACAAGTCAGCAGTTTAAGTGCTGGAATAATGAAAATCGTCTTATAAAAGCGCTCCGGATGGAGGTTTCTGTATCTTCATTTGAAGACAGCTCTGCGTTTCACTCTGCTTAATAGACTTCGATACTCTAACATACTTCAAGTATCTTCATTATCATCAACTGATAAACGGTAAGTGAGCCACTTTATTACTATTCTGCATGAGATTTAAGAATCAGTCTGAAATGTTAAAAGTGCGAACAGAGCACTGTAAAGGAGTGATTAGGGATCTGGAGTTTCCTTACATACTAAAAAAGACAATTAACCTTGTATTTGCTTTTATTAACGGTAGATTACAGAGGTGTAGTTTACGTGTCTACAGTGTCGAATCCAATAGGACGGAATGTGTCTTTACGATATTTCAGACATTCACGGTAAAACGCAGGTCCCTTGACAAATCGGACGTAGACACAGAACGGTGACCAGTATCTATGTTCGTGAAACGCCTTATCTTCAGGAAGCCAGTCCTAAAGTCCGGTCCCGCAGTGGAAACACACCGTTCGCTTGTTCCAACCTGTTACAGACCAGAACGAGAATAATAAAAACACGCCCTCCAAATAACGTGTTAACTAAGGAAACTATTAAAAAGCAGGTAACTCACCGTTGTAGCAAAATCCTGCCTCAGCTCATGAAAAGGGTGTAGGACTTGTCTCCGGCCGGACGACGTGCTTCGAGGTATGTACACGGTCGATGAGTTCACAATATTCGGGGTGTTTTGGTCCTGGCCATATATTTACAACCTGTTTCAGTACAAAATATTCCTGTAGTTGCCGGTTTAGGTATGCATTTCCCACGGTGTCTGGACCCACATCAACAGACAGTACAGGAGCCGCCTTATGGACAGCGTCTGAATTGGAACCGTTTTCCATTATTAAGCACTTCTAATTGAATTCAAGTGGCTTTTATAGTAGTGTGTAAGGCGTAAAAAAGAGCTATCTGATGGTAGGAAATTATAATCTAACTACAGAGTAACATGAATGTTTATATTAATATTAATGCTTTTAGATCTTCATACAGCTGAGGTTACTGAATTTGCTTGCTGTAGTGGGGTTGGGGTCGATATCTCCACTAGAAGCCATGGCCGATATCGAATATGCCATGACATCCATCATAGCTCCACTGTATCTAGCCAGCTGATTCGATATTATATGCATTATAGAATTTAGGTATTGTAGTTCATGAAGCTTGAAGACGAATTGTTTGTTACGTTTGCCGAGACCTAGATGCATCAAGGCGGTCTTGATTGAGCCTCCGATATTTATCCAGAAATTGTCTTGGACGCCTGTAGTATAATAGTCGTCAGTATATAGGGCCCCAATTAGTCCTGGTAGGTGTTCAGTCAGCGTATTAAACTGTTGCTTTATGAGTCTGAGAGGGGCGGCTTTAGCTGTTCCAAGTTCTGCGTGAGCTGTATATTCATGCGCCGGGTAGAATGCCACAGAGACATGCTTGTTGCGGTTTTCATTCAGAAAAAATACACGAGAAGCAGTGCTCGGTTAGGATCTAAAGTAGAACTGATTCCCTCTATAGGTAGTGAGCAGATGTTAGGCGCAGCAGCGCCTCTGGGCTCGTTGATATCTTCCTCGTACATGACACTGCGACGTTTTCTTGCTGCCATGGCTAGGTAGACCGATACGTGGCAATGTAGTTCATCGGTGTTTAATGCAACTGAAACAGATGTTAGGATAGGACGTCATTAAATTTTTATTCCACAATTAAAAATGGCGGTATGGCGGGAATTATCTTTGGGACATTTCACGTATTCCTTGTCCTGTACGTAATGCTTCAACCATTCGTAAAGATTAAGTGCGTTACGGGTCGCACAACTCTTGTCGGGATACTTGTGACAGGGCAGACTGCACCCGGTAGTCATTCTGAAGCTCGTGCGCTCTGGGCAACTAAACGTGTCTAAATTCTGAACCGTGCGGCCCAGTACGTTGGAGAGAAACTTGCATTTGGCTGTGACTTTAGCGTATAGATGGGCAAAGTTGGCCGTGGCCTCTGCCAAGGTTTGGAATAATGATGAATAAGCAATAATTCCATCATCCCAGCAAATGCCGTTACGGTCGCTGCTATGGGGGTCAATGGTGTTGGGGTAGAAAACGAAATTTTTCGTGGACATTTTCAGATGCCACAGAAAGTTGCTTGATTACTTCTTCACCGTGTGCCCCCGTCAAGTATTCATAATCAATAACTACCTCCATCTTGCTCTAAGTACAGTGTGTAAAGAATGTAATACCTCTGGGGCACTCACCTTTTATACTTGCTGATGCAGCATTGGCCTCCACGAGGTACCCCACGCAGAGACCCCAATTCCCGAGCGAAGAGGTTTTCTACCTGTTCATCGGCGAGACCTGGAGTAAACAGGCAGACGAATTGCTTTCCAGTGTAGCCTCTATCCATGTACAGGGCGAACAGAAAGCAATATTTGCCGCAGACAGTACTCAGGGGTCCTTGGAGCTGTGCGTTGTTATAATTTAGGACGGTAAAATTACGTGTTAAGAATGGTTGTATATCGTGAATTTGAGGTGATTGGCCATAGGAATCAAAGTAGAATGCCGTGGAGGACCTGGGTTCGAGACGGATAGCTAGCCAGTGTGATCCTGACTCTGTGTGCATCAGTATCGAAAATTACAGTGCTAGGCTCAGTGATAGAATGTGGTAGCAGATCCGATGGGAAGGCGCCCAGAAACGATTTAACATTATTTAACGTACACGATATCTGAACCGTGTCCATCTTAGAAGTCTGTGGTGACGGTTCGAGAAGAATCGACGCGTACAGAATTGTCGTATTCCAGGTACAATAGGCACGTGATTGCCTCCTTAACACTTCCTTAAACGTTAACTCAATGCCTATATTGCCACCTTCCACAGGTGAAGTATGCCCTTCCGACGCGGCCAGATCAGGCGGCCAGGTCAAATAACAGCATGAAGTAACCATTAATATGCATATCTTGAGTTATCTAGAGCCCCGAGTTCGAATGGTGTATGCTGGAGCATTCAAATAGAGTATTGTATGCCATGACAGTTGTTTTCTCATGACTGGGATCAATATTCAGGCCCTTGCTAGGGATCTGTCTGCCATTCAAGTACATCACGAATGTACAAAGACCGAAATGTTGAAATTTGTATGGGTTTGTATTGATGGTGCCGAGAAAGTCATTGTTTGCTATCATAGCGAACAGGAGCCTTTTGGGTATTCGGCCCATGACCGCCTGATCGATCGAGAATGACTGGGGCCCCGCAGAGAACGTGAAAGTTTTCAGTTCGACTCTCGTCAAGTTATACAGCGCGAGTTCGGTCTTCAAGGTCTTTTCGTGAGCTACTGGAATCTGAGGGCTTGCCTTGATGCGTCTAACAAGCAGTTGGGCATCGAAAAATTTAAAATTAATCTTAGAATCTGCGGCAGTATTCATCAGATAGAAACGTGGCTTTTGTAAACTTTATCTGCAGCTTGATGCCGGGAAGTAACAATTTCGGAACTTTGCATATATCACTATGTATTCTCCTGCACATTTCAATTTCCTTACTTTGTTTGTCTGTTCCATCTGTCTATGAATGCAGTGTTTGTCTACTCTGCTTTCGTGGGATCACAGGGCATCATATCACCCACATCCTTATAACAATAACTGTTTGTAAGATGCGATATGGTCGCGTCGATGCCATAGCTTAGGAGTGTTTCCAACATTGACCTATAGTTATATAGGTCAACCGCCTGTGTTATATTCACGTCATTGTGGACAAAGGTACATTGACTAAATAGCGAATGTAGACAATTATTTGTACCGGCCGTGTGGTCTGTCGCGTCTCGGGCACTTCCATCGGCCTTTGTTAATTTGCCTTTGATATAGTTTTATATCGGGGTCAATACACCTGTCGTAATCGGCGGGTATCAGAAATTCCAGGTTGCTGTGATCAACGGATGCAATGGGCTTGTAGTGCACCAAATTGGTTTCTTGGATCGCTAGTTGTACTGGCTTGCGAGCAAAAATATCAAATTCACTACTCACAAAGGCTAAGTCCGTCTCAGACATGGTCGCACCGTGACTGATGTAAATTATGAAAAAAATCCCGTTTTATAGGCCTGCGCCCTTTCCTCGGTATGGCCCACTTAGTTTTTATCTTTTGTTTCGCAATTCGCGAAGTGGCTGACGTCGCTCTCTTTCGTTTACGAGCGCCACTCCCACGCAACTTATTGATTATATTCTTTGTCGAGTCAGCCACATGTTTTAAGATTATGTCTGTGGTCTGTGTCGGAGGATTTTCTGCAATATCTCTAATAATATTACTGCCTGTGCGTAACGCCTTACGTCCCGGAGCTTTGAGCGTTTCTTTGCCTATAGATTTGTCACCGCTTCAGAGAATAGGTCTAAGTATCCTATATAACCCTCCCAAAATACTACCTAGACCGTGTCCCCGCTGTACGAACGGTGTAGTTCTGTAAATTGGTCCTATATCTTCGCGACCACGACCTGTCTGTCGGCGGTAGTACTGCACAAGGGGATCCATTGTTATTAATGACTGTCGGAGGTGATGACGTAGCATATTTATACGCGTCGAAAATATAGGACCGCTTTGGTAGGTTCCACACCGCCCCCAAATGGGATTTTTTTACTATTAAGATCCGTTATCAATATACTTATGTCCTGGAAGGTACGTTTTATGACGGGTAGATAATAGACATTCTGAAATGCGTGTTCACAATACTTTGGTGAATAAACGTCCGCAAACATCTGACATAGTCGCTACCGACAAACTGCGGTGTAATCAAATCACAATAAATCAAGGCATTTGTCTCGCCGATAACGTCAATAGGTTTTATATTGCCGCTTCTCAGAGGTGGGGACAACTAAATTCGCATAACCCGACCTTCCAATTGTCTGTCGAACCCAGGTTTATGCGCTGTGCCAACTGAATTATAAACTCGGCCAGCGTATTAGGATGGATTTTCTGTGATGCATTGCTAAACAGCGTAATGTAAAAGTGATATCGGTATTCCATCTAAATATTCTTCACGCTAGCTGCATTTATCCAACTATCGAAGTCAGTACCGTAGTCTTTCCAGCGCACGCGGTACTCACGAATGCCACGTCTGACCCTTGTAGCCAGAATTTTATCAATCTTAAACGTGGTGCGTTTTGTGATTCGAACAGGTGTTAACTCTTCATCAAAGAACTGCCCGTCTATCACCTTCTGATTCAAATCTTCCAGTTCGTACACTGGTAAGGGTTCCTACGAATTAAATGATAATTCGAAACACCTCCGTGGTGTAATTCTGTTCGCCGCCCTTGACAAATTTCATTTTCTCTTTACTAATGCGCACGTGCTGTCCCACGCGAAATCTGGGTTGTGTAATAGGGATCTTGCCTTGCTTCTCGTTTATTCTCTGCCATATAGTTAGAATATCAGAATCTGTTACTCGTGCTGGCGGCATGCCAGTCGTACTGTGAACCGTCGCGTTGTAGCCTCGCACAAATTTCTGCAGTACGTCAATAAAGCTGTACGTGTTCTTATATGTGAAGTATTTGTATAATTTATACCGGAGAGTGCGGTGGGCCCTTTCGATGACTGAGCATTTGACATCGGGGTTTTTACAGATTTGAAATTGAATTCCCTCGCGTTTTAACGTGTCTTGGAACGACCTGTTCAAGAATTCTTTCCCTCTATCCGTGCGCACCCAGACAGGACGTCTCCGTATTGGTTTCAAAAATTTGGGATCCTTCAAGATGGATTGAAACGTTGTCGTGACAGCTTTACCCGTCTTACTTCTTAGTGGGATGACATGTAAGAATTTCGAAAAGACATCTATTACAGTTAGTAGATATTTTACGCCGTCCTTATTTTTGCTGAGGCCCTGGACATCGACCAGATCACTTTCCCATACATCGTTTATATTATTCACAGTGTAGGGGTTCCTGGGAAAACGTTTTCGCAATGCTTTGTGTAATGTGTAAGCATCTTGTTTTAAAAGTCATGCCTTAATATCTGCAGGCGATGTTTTATGCTTCTGTTTACTCGTACTCTGACCGACAGAGTTCTGTAGTTTTTGGTGAGTTGAGAAAGTAGATGGCTTCGAGGGTTCATAGTACAGTCTGCTTATCATAGCTAGCTAATACCGCAACCACTGTTGGCCTAATGATGCTGCAACGCCGCGCTGTTGTGTTTGGGGAAACAGCTTTGCGATTACGGGGCACTGGGTTCCTAACCCTCCAAATGAGGGTTAAATCCAAACTGTTCTCATATTGTTTGAGGCCGTCTTCGCTGACAAGTTTGGTATTTACATTTTTCCGAGTGAGTACTTCCCAGAGACCTCGCGTACCTTTAAAATGCTTATTCCTAATGTAGGGGTCGCTA
>Ga0268261_10003116_pt1 | contig 12086 bp, 5 predicted proteins | sample TergutNc150P1_FD_190353 | JGI IMG/M metagenome (GOLD analysis project Ga0268261, IMG submission 190353) | Nasutitermes corniger P1 segment gut microbial community from laboratory colony in Florida, USA - Nc150 P1 (SPAdes) (version 2) | ecosystem: Host-associated > Arthropoda: Insects > Digestive... | reverse complement strand
ATTTGTCTGTTGTGAGTGTCGTGTGTTGTCAGGTAGAGGTCTCTGCGACGAGCTGATCACTCGTCCAGAGGAGTCCTACCGACTGTGCTGTGTCGTTGTGTGTGATCTAGAAACATCAAGAATAGGGGCTCCATATATATACAAACATGACATTAGTAACCTAAGTGTTAATGATTTAACCCTTATCCTGCTAACGTGGAGAAAATGGTGAGCTATTAATGCCAGCAAATAGCAAATGGGATTTAATTTAGCGTTTAAAGGGTTAAAATTGTTAAAAACCCCGGTAACGGGCGTTTAAACAATTTAAACAGTTTAAATTACCCCGTCCTCAATGTGTTAAAACCAAGTAAATGAACTCTTGTAGCAAATTAATTGGAACATTTGTATCAGAGTGCACAGTACAAACAGTGTAAAGTTGGCTACTGCCCAACAGGTAAAACGGGTATACCAGTTTAAGAACATCAAACTAAAGGTGAATGGAACTAACACAGCGATATGGTACAACAAAATATCAAGGCAAACACAACTAACTGCACACTGCATATCGATAAAGATAAATGGTGCTTACCTTAAATGGAACAAGAGCTTTGAAATATCGATGCTGTAATTCAAAACAACTGAGAAATTGTCTCAGTACCTGCGTCGTGTTCAGGATATCCTGCCCGGATACACTCACTGAGGTTTTTAGGCACTTTCGCAAAGTTGTGAAAAGCGGCTGTTACCTTCGTCATGTGTGTCTGTCCGTTCGTATGTCCGTATGGAACAACTCGGCTCCCACAGGACGAATTTTTATGAAATTTGATATTTGAATATATTTCGAAAAACTGTTGAAAATATCCAAATTTCATTAATATCACACAAGCATAACCGGTACTTTACATGAAGACCAACAGATGTTTTTGATCATACCTCGCTCAGTTCTTCTTAGAATGAGAAATGTTTCAGACGAAAATTGTAGAAGAAATTAAAACATACATTTTGTGTTAAATAACCTTTTTTTTTTTCAAAAATCTTGGCGTTTATGAGATAATGTGGGAAAGTATTGTAGAGTGGGGCAGGTCACATATGACAGTATAGCGCATGCGCGTTGCGTGCTGGATAAATAAGGCTACAAACACACACTCACAATATGTACTACTTATTATTTTTCCACTACAACAATGATTGCACGAACTTGCCTCAGTGTTACGTTATACGTACATTGCCTGTATTGTTCGTGGTTATTCTCATTCCCTCCCGGCATTTGTCGTGCCAGTATTTCGGATTAGTTACCGTTCCCGATCTTCTCCATCCTTTTACAACACCTCATTTCAAGACTTTCCAGGTAATTGTGATCTACTTTCCCAAGTGTCCAAATTTCATCTCCAAATGTAGCACTTTACTAGTATCTTCCTTAACCTTTTAAAGCCCACTTGTTACGTGATGCACCAATAAGTTTAACATTCAACATCTGTACGCTCTGCCCACACTGTGTTTATGTGTTTTGTATTTATCTGAGAAAAAACAGCGACTACTACCACTTACAGCATAAACTGATTGGTTTTTATAGCCGAGATGAAAAGTGTTTACAGCGCGGTACGAACTGGGTCTTTAAATAAAGCATTCTGCGCTTCGTCTTTAAAGGGTTAAATTCAAGTCCAGTTTCCTGGTGAAAAGATTCTTCTTCTTCTTGTTGAAAGCTGCTTTTGCCATGGAAATCCTCAATTTAAATTCTGTATACATCTCGCATCATTTGTTATCAGGCTGCCCAAAGAGTTATAATGTTCCACATTCTCCGACTGTTTTTGTGCTGTATTGGGCAAAAATCGCTGTTTGTTCAGCGATACACACACAACATATAAATGCACTATGTGGTCAGAATGTAGAACTTCCATTTGTTAAAACTAGTGGCACATAAAGCAACCGCTGGGCCTGAAAGTGTTAATCAAGAAATGTCCTGTTTCAGTCCCATCTATTGCTATGGAGATCTCCTCCATACTGTGCAACTGGCGAGTATATTCAGTGACTCCAAGACATTTGTCGACATGAGGCAGAGACAGCCGCCGAAAGAAACACTACAGCTGTTTGAGAAGTTAATGCTGCAGACGGGCGGTAAACCCAACAGAGATCAGGTACAGGGGCTGTCAGAATAAGTTCGAATTAACAGTATGGTAAAGGTCAGTCTCAGTCGGTTGGACGGCAGCTCCTCACCGCGGAGACCCGGGGTTGAGTCTGAAGGTAGCCCGTCTGTGTTACGTAGTGCAAAACGTGGCACTCTGACACTACGGGTTTCTTCATCATTCCGCCAGTAGTCCGTCCTCATGTATCATGCAGGACTGGTTCAATAGGCCCACTTGAGCTCACAGTAAGCCTACCAAACGATCCAGTTTTACCCCATTCCCAAAAACATTCAAGGTAGGAAAGATACGCAAACGTAAATATGCCTCTTTTCTCCATTTCGTGTCTGGTGTTCTACATAGCTGGCGGTTTCCACATATCCTAACAACAAAGGGTCGACTCAGCCTCTAACAGAAATGAGTACCAAGAATGTTTCCTTGGGGGTAAAGGTGGCCGGTGCGTAGGGCTGACAACCGTACCGCCTTTGTGTGTCGATTGTCTTGAAATATGGGAGCCTGAACCTCATGAAACCCTCAGGGTCTGTGCGGGGATTTCTTGACCTTTTTCCATATCCTAACAAAAGCGCTACAATCGGCCGAATATGCAAAGACATGCTCGCAGCAAGGCATGTATGTATTCATGTATAGATGTCGTTTTATTTGTCCGATATAAATGACACCGTAGGTTTTGATAAACCTCTCCCAGATCAAGTTTTGCTATAATCCGTTTAATGGTTCTCTAGTTATGTGGGTACGGACGGAAGGACAGACGGAGCGAGTTTAATTGGCGCTCCGCAGAGCAGTTAAGGCGCCTAAAATAGTAACCGTGAAGTTGTTATAATGCTTAGTTAGTCGCCATGTTATTACTAGGTGTGGGGTAGTGGAGACATGACTCCACTCATTCTTAGTCCCGTCGGCACCAAATGGTTGTGGTTGGTCCCCGGTGGACAGGAACCTGGGTGGGATCCAGATCCGTTCTGGAATGTGGAGAAGTTTTCACCCCCGCCGGCAATCGATCCGCTGTAATTTGGTCAGATAGTTACTGTACTTACTGAGCTACCTCGGCTTCCCTTTTCTAAATGTGTTTTGGTAGAATTTTATACGGCACTGGCTTTTATTGTCACTTGTTGCAGATATAAAGTTGTTACTGTCCTGTATCTTATGTCTGGGCTAATGGAGTTAAAACTCCACATATTCGTACTTCCTGGTGACGTAATGTTGGCACATGTACAGTTACCTTCACCTGTAAATAGGCTGTTGCAGCACTAATTTTATCTAACTAACAGTAAGGTGCGTTGGAGGGTCTGAGTTTTGTTCTGTAGGGTTATCTCCTCCTGTTTGTGACGCCGTGTGTCGTGGTAGATAGGTACCAGTGCTTCAGAAAAACAGCCATTTTCCTTATCTTCTGGGTGGTAGTCACTTCTGCCCTGAAGATAGAGGCGTTATATTACTGCGAAACGTTGGTAACGTTAACTATAAAGCAATCCATGTTCAGGCCTATTTCAAGAGCTGGAGGCTCCCAGATTTCTAGAAAATCGGCACATGAAGGTGGTAAGGTTGTCAGTCCCTCACACCGGCCGCCTTTATCCCTCAAGAAATATTCCTGGTACTCATTTCTGTTAAGGGCTGATTCGACACCAGGGCCAAAGTGCGGCCGGAAGGATTACGTCAATGAAAAATTCTAATGATACCATCGGGAATCGAACCCGCGACCTTCCGGCTTGTGGAGCAGTGCCTCAACCAACTGCGCCAACGCGTGCTTCAACATTAACTATAAGATTACGTAATCCAGGACACGACACGAATCTTCACCGTTGTAAAAGGCTCAAATATTGCACGCTGTTTTGTGTAAACCTTCAGTATAAAGGTTTTCAATAACCGAGGCCGTACGGCAGTGAAGCGTTTGGAGACACTGACCTACAGATTATGGCCTGCAGACATTGGCCTGCAGACAATGGCCTACAGACATTGGACTGCAGGCACTTGCCTGCAGACATTGGCCTACATACACTGGCCTGCTGACTTTGGCCTGCAGACATTGGCCCGCAGACATTGGCCTACAGACACTGGCCTGCAGACATTGGCGTACATATATTAGCCTGCAGACACTGTTCTGCAGACACTGGCCTGTAGACCTTGGCCTGCAGACACTGGCCTGCAGGCACTGGTTTACAGAAACTAGCCGGCAGACATTGGCCCGCATACATTGGCCTACAGACACTGGCTTCCAGACATTGGCCCGCAGACATTGGCCTACAAACACTGGCCTGCAGACATGACTTCCTTTGATGTTTTTCTTTGATAAAAAGTATAAAATATTTAACAGTTTATAAACACGGCCGTGTGCAAATGAGAGGCTACAGTTCTTTACAATGTGCGTCACAATGACGTGTCAGGAGTTTTCACTGAAATGTCTGGCACGGAATGTTGTAGTTTTTCATTTATCAAGAAACTGCCATAAAGGGCAGAACTTCTTTATCGGTAACGAATTCAAGACCCGTCCTTCAAGTTGTTTGTCGCTGTGCATGGCGGTAATGTTGCGTATTCGTGCAGCCACAGGGTTTCAGTATCAGTTAACTGTCTAAAATTTATTGGTAACTACTTGTACCGACAGGTTTAACACCAAAAACCCTGCACTTATTCCGCAGTGTTTTTATGCGTCCCATATTATTCTTACAAAATAAGCCATTATCTCCCTGTACTGCTTGAACCCGTTGCTTCAAGGCGCGTTCGCAAAATTGCGAAAAGCGACTATTAGTTTCGTCATGTCAGTTCTCTGTCCGTCTTTCTGTCTGCATGAAACAACTCGGCTCCCACTGAACGGATTTTCTTGAAATTTTGTATTTCCTGGGTGAGACATATTTAGTTTGTGAAGAATGACTTTGCTGCGTGGAGTTGGTCAGATTATCTTGAACAATGTCCATCGCATTTGGACTCTCAAACAAACAAATAATGAAACTGGATGGGTTGCTGTCACCTGGCATGAGAATATTACACATTTTTATAACTTAGTTTACTCGTTAATAGTTAATAGATATTAGCCCAGCATGCAGTGGAAATTACTTCTCGTGGTTTCTGTATAATTTGTAATGGACGTCTTTCTATTATATCCCACTGGAGTTCGGTGTTAGTAATATATATATATATATATATATATATATATATATATATATATATATATATATATATATATATTATCCGGTTAAATGTCCAAGTTATTAATCATATCTGTTGTCTACTGTTTTTGGTAGTTTGCCTTTGTTACTGCTCAATGAAATCCGAGACAAACTGCGATTATACACCGAGTGTTCTCTAATGTTCTACCAAGACTGAGCCAACAAAAGCATTGCATTTGAAAATCCATGACGAAAAAGGAAGTGTTAATAATTCGACAGTCAGGCAGGGAAAATCGTTATCGTGTTCACAGAGCATAATTGTCGACGAAATACGTGTTCCGTAATGTCTTTCCGCATGTTATCTAATTTTTAGCCAGGAAATTCGCATAAATATTGTTTTGACTACAGAGTGAAGACGAGAAATCGAAGATAGCCTTATCTTATGTCAGGATAAGGGACTATTACAGCGGACGGGACGAAGAATTTTCGAGGCCAAATTGATGAGTGGTCGTGAATACGAAAGTCAAATTTCGGAGCTACTAAGAGGTTTGAAGGGAATTTCGTGTGTATGGCAAAAAATATGTTACCCCAACGGCCTTCACACAATCCTTTACACTGTATTGAACCCGCCTGGTTTGCCAGTCCCTGGGTTCTATATTTATACTTTGCAAATACGACATACAGAGCGTTCGATTGGCTCTTATAAATGAAGGTCGATTTACACTTGCACGACCACACAACCTCAAATTCTTAAGGTAATTTTCGAATCACACTGTCCATATTGTAACGACAAATTAAGGCATTGAACCGACACAACGAAGCTGTCTGAAAAGGATCCCAGATTTGTCGTAATCGTCTGTGCTTATCCGCCATTCTGTGGATCTTATGACGTACTGAAAGGTTACGGAACAATGGCGGCTATGTTTCTATTTATGTCGTTCTTGTCAAATTTCGTAGTCTTGGCTGTGAATGTGGACAGTTCTAACACCCTCTGTCGTTTTGCCGAGTCTGCAACTGTAAATGAAGCTTAAGAAGAAAGACTGTAATCTTCGATTTGCAAAATGATATACCTCTGTATGTAATGAGCTCACGTTATGTGTGGAATGTCATAATGAGGTTTCGAACTTTACAGGTGGCCGACTTTGTAAATAGAACGTTCGAAGTGGGCAACGAACTTCAGCCGTGGGCCCCTGGTGACTGGAAGAAGAATCCGGTATTTCTGCAGAAGATCGCAGACCCTTCTCTTAAAGAATGGGCCAAAGATCTTAATCTTCTGTGGAAGAATCTCAGTCGAAAAATGTCTGACGATGTACAAACGAACCCGGACTTGTACTCCATCATCTACGTACCCAATGGCTTTGTCATTCCAGGCAAGTGAGCGAATTAGCTGTAAACTATTGAGAGAGGTCCTTGACTATTATCCATTCCCTACAGGCTTTACTTGGTTGAAAACTGATATCTTCTGGGATGTTACACCGTGTCGCTGTGTATATAATCCATTCTTCTTCAGGGTTAGGCAGTCAAAGAAATCTTGGATATTCACTATAACCTCTGTGTGACCCTGAGATCCTCCTGTACTGGGTTAGCGAAATGTATCATATCCATTTAGATTCTACTTCTTTCTCACTGCAAACCGTCTGAACATTGTCTTTACAAGCCTTATAGCCAGCACAGTAACAGCAAGAAACGTCTTGCTTCACACTGTACAGTTTCTACCACAAACTACAGTACCACAACCTGTCAAGCATCTACTTGTGTGCTTAAGGCCTTGGTTCGGGTTTTGGCTTGGGCGTCAGCTTTTATAACTTAGGTTTTTGTCTTCTCGGTAAGGTGCACTTAGTGTGGGCCTTGTCCATTTCCCGTCCTGTAGGATGTTCATTGTTTCTTTAACGATTCACCCAGTGCCAAATAAGTCTTGAAGTGAATGCACATGAATAGACTGTTCCACAATTCCGGATGCCTGTAGAGCTTGGCTAAAGGCAACAAGAATTTGTGAGGATCAACATATGTTAAAGCAGCGATTTGGACGGCTCTGGTGAAGGACAAATTTTTGGTTTGGTTTTACTTTCTACATGGCTCTTCAAAGAGTATTTTGTAAATGCTCTTTTCAGGGTCTTTTGCCATTTTGTAGTCACTTTTTCAGGGCCAGCTGTGCTGTGAATTGTGCCATTGCCGTGGTCTGTATTTTCCATTTGCCCAGTTAGGGCCCTATCTCTTCTCCCCATCTGTGGTTGTGATTGGCCACTCCACTTCTTGCAGGGCAATTCTTCCCTCTCCTCACCCTATACAATTTGCCACTTTACCTACTTGGCTAACTTCTGCCCTAAATTTGGAAGAAGTATATTCCTCCCAAACCTCAATTATCAACTCCAGTGTTCACGGACTCCTAACCCAGATGACCAGAATATGATTGGCTCTTATGATGGCGACTCAGAAGACTGATGAATTTTGGAATGTGACGTTGTTTACATCATAAATACTATAAGAAATATACAATAAGCTAATTGAATGTTGATGATTGTATCAGAATTGTCAATAAGCAGCATAACTTGCCTGTATCAGTATAAAATAAACTCAACAAATCCAGATTATGCATGTACCATACAGAAGACGGTATGCTGTGAACCATTGAACTGCTGCTGTCTCTGGTATAAATAGTGGAGTCAGGGGTGTGGCCCTTGAAATTAACAGAGCTATGTGTCACCTGTCTTTATAAAATATGAAAATTAAAGTGTCCCAATAATGGCTTCCCTGTCCATTCTGTTTTCAGAACAGATTCTTCATACCTCCTTTTGTGCAAACAGTGAATGTTACTTGTAAAACATTAATGATGTGTGCTTCCACACTTCCACAGGTGGAAGGTTTAGAGAATTCTACTACTGGGACACCTACTGGATCATACAAGGCCTGCTGCTGTCTGAAATGTACGACACAACACGAGGCATATTGGAGAACTTCCTGTCAATGGTTGACACGTACGGTTTTGTGCCGAATGGAGGGCGGGTGTATTACACCGAGCGTTCGCAGCCACCACTCCTGATACCGATGGTGTACAGCTATGTGACTCAAACTGGTAACATAACCTTCCTTAGAAACAACATTCATCTGCTAGAGAAAGAGTTTGAGTTCTGGATGAATAACCGAACCGTGACCGTCAACAAAGATGGAAATGAATACATACTGGCTCAATATTATGCCCCATCACAAGGACCACGGCCAGAGTCCTACAGGTAGGTGCAATATTGCTGACAGTAGAACAGTATCTAATAAAATGTACATAAAGTTATTCATTTTATCACCCTAACCTACTTTCAGTCTCTGTATTATCTATGTGGACAATGGAATTTTTCACCTGTAGGTATCCAGAAACTTAAAAACATCAGTGTTGGAATAATTGACTGACCTTGACAACCCAGCATGTGGACAGTCATCTTTACTTCATTGCATCGCGACTTATTGCAGTGTGCAGATGTTTATTACTTCTAAGCAAAGAATTTTCGTAGAACATTGTTTTGTCAGATGATCATTTGTAATGTACAGCAATACATGTAGTGTTGTACCCTGTTCTGCACATGTTGAGAGCTCTAAAATGATAGGATGCCTTTTGAAGTGAATATACATACATGTAAGTAAGAGAAACACTTATGTGACAGCAGTATGTTTTCCATGGCAGCTGGCTGAGCCATGACTTAGACAGTCAGTTGCTTGTGTCTCACAACAGGGGCCTGGGTTTGATCCCAGGTCAGTCTGTGCAGAATTTGTGGTGGACAGAGTGGCACTGGGAGAGACTTTCTTCCAAATATTTTAGTTTTCCCCAGTCAGTGCCATTCCATCAACACTTCACACTTCTATTTCATTAATCTACCACTGATGCTATATAATCTTGACAATGAATAAAATGGTTAATTTTAGCGTTTCTCTTTTGCTGTCTCTACATAAATTTCCCATCCATATTACCATAGCATAGGCTGTCATTCTGTTTGGGATTTTTGGTACCCAAAGTGGCACTGGCACAGATTTTTCTTGGGGCATCTCTGTTATTGTTTCATCATTGCTCAATATTGATCCATTATCAGACCTACCAAACTGGGTCCATTTGAGGTCAGAATACTGAGGGAATAAGTCTCAGTCCACTATCAAAAGAATAAAGTTGTATAGGCAAATGCTCTATCTTCTCTATTGTAGCTTACCCAACACTTAGTAAACACTCTGTTTTATGGCAAAACCCTTGCAATTTACAGTGGGACAATGCAGGCTGGCCAGATACATTGCAGACTATACACACATACCACGTAGCTTACAGATGTAATTGTTATGTATTTTTATTGAGGATTAGTATTTTTGATGTGGTTATATTTCGAAAGGCAAAAAATTTTGCATGTGTGCAGAAGTTTGATAGATTCTTTACCCCGCAGTTTCCCATTAAATTTTCAACTGGGTTTAAATTGGTGGTGAAAAATAATAGTAGTTTCAGAAACATATGTATTACTCTTGCAGTGAGGATTACCTTAATGCACAAACGCTTCCACCTGAGGATGTACAGGACTTCTACATCAACATAAAATCTGCAGCTGAATCAGGATGGGACTTCTCTAGTCGGTGGTTCATAGCAAATGGAACGAATGAAGGTAAGATCAAAGTCTGACATAGACTGGCTGGCATGCATAGAAATTGGACTAGACATAATCAGGAGAAGCCTTCCAGGCTGTTACATCATGTTGACTGACATATAGTCACTGGCCTGGAAAACTTGTATCGTTAGCACCACTGTCATGACAACCTCACTCTCTCAATGGTAAAAGCTAATTCAACGATTTTTCTTCAGCCCTATTATGAAATCTTTGAGTCTCAATATATATGTTTTTCTGTCACATTTTCCAATTATCAAAGATATGTGAATATCTTCTGTGATGGACCTGAAAGCTTTAAATAATAATCCCACAAAAAAGTCTAAGTGTGCGAGATCTGGAGATTGTGGATGCTTGTGAAAAAGACATGTCACTAGACGCACGGTTCTAAAGCCACTGCTGAGGCGCCGTTGGGTCTCATGACCTGTGCTCCCCCTTAACTTCTGCACAGTCATACCAACATGTTCATCCACCAGTTCAACTTATTCACACTCATTCCTAGCTAGTACTAAATATTGAACTTTGGGTTGTGCGACTTCGCAAACATCCTCTATGTAAACATGACTGCAGTTTCGGCCCCCGGCAAGAACACTGCATCTAAACAAAACAAATGCCAGTAAGTGAATACTCTGGGATAATACTTCCTTACTTACTTACTTTCTCCATGGAACAGAGTCCTTCTTCAGAAGCTAACCGTTTTGCAACTATTCAAGAAATTTCCCACATTTTATAGAACCTGATGGTTCATTACCACATTCACAAGTGCCCACCACCTGTCCCTGTTCTGAGCCAGCTCAATCCAGTCCATACTCCCACATCCCACTTCCTAAAGATCTATCTTAAGCATAGAAACCAGTTACCAATGTTTGCATGCAGCAGTGTTTATGTTTGTGCTTGTGCTGTACATATTGATACTGTCAGTATCTCGGTATAGCACTGAATGATGGAGTGATGGTAAAATGTAAAGATGTGATAGGAAGTGGTCATGGCTCATTTTGAGGCACTATCCTGGCATTTGAATGGAATGCCTGAAGAAGACAACTGAACATCTGTGTCACAATAGTCAGTGTCACAGTCAAAATTGTAACCGAATGCAAGTTAAAAGTGCTATTGCTTGAGTCACCTTGTTTGCACATGCTGCTCTTGTGTTACATTACAGGAACTCTGCTTGACATTGAGACAGAAAATATCATCCCAGTCGACCTCAACTCTTTTCTGTACTGGGATGCAATTCTGCTTGCAAAGTTCTACAACAAGTTGGGTCATCTTGTAAAATCTCGGCATTATCAAGCTGTGGCAGAGCAATGGAAGACAGCTGTGACAGCTGTACATTGGAATGAAAACATCGGAACCTGGCTAGACTATGATATGCGAAATAACAAACCTAGAGAATACTTCTACCCATCCAACTTCGCACCATTGTGGACACAGTGTTACGATACGGTAAGAAGTACAATGAATTGACTTATATACTGCATTATGTCCATGAATCTTGATGTATCACACGCACCGTGAAATGCCTCCACATCACCCATGAATTGTTACATCTCTAAAGCCCTGTGTCATTATCATTTGCACTACAGCAGTACATGGGTGTTGGCCTCTTCTAGGATTCTCCACAATCCATGTCTGTCCTTACCTTCTGTCCTCCAGTTTCTAACACTTACCTTTATAATATCATTATTCACAACATCAATCCATCTTCCTTTGGGCATTCCTACTTCTTCTTCCTTTTAGAGTATAATTCATTATAAATTTACTTTGGCATTTCACGAAACTCACCAGGCTTTGTGCTTAGGTTCATAAGAAATGTTACTCTTGGTACAACCATGACTGGCAACACCAAAGCCCAATGGGAAATTTGAATTTAAGGGAACTGTGACTCCTGTCATCACTCACTAAAACCTGAGTAAACTGTATGTTGCAAAGTATGAGAGGTTTGTACACGTAATAAAATTAAGATGTAAAATACAGTCATATAAAAGCATTACATAGTTATGAACCGTAACAGCAAGCAGGACGCTCAAAAACTGGTTTCAGATGGCATTACTGTAGTTATATAAAATCAAATACCGGATACACATGGAAAACTGTGGGTAATTAAGCCAAACTGATAAAGCTGTAACTGGCAGAGGAAATGCTGCAATATGAATGTGTATGCCTGCCTGTGGTATTGTGTCTTACAGTGCACCAACTTGTTTCTTCTTGCAGGATAACAAGGTAGTTTATATTTTAAGATTCAAGCC
>Ga0268261_10003115_pt1 | contig 12086 bp, 10 predicted proteins | sample TergutNc150P1_FD_190353 | JGI IMG/M metagenome (GOLD analysis project Ga0268261, IMG submission 190353) | Nasutitermes corniger P1 segment gut microbial community from laboratory colony in Florida, USA - Nc150 P1 (SPAdes) (version 2) | ecosystem: Host-associated > Arthropoda: Insects >... | reverse complement strand
ATATTTGTCTGTTGTGAGTGTCGTGTGTTGTCAGGTAGAGGTCTCTGCGACGAGCTGATCACTCGTCCAGAGGAGTCCTACCGACTGTGCTGCGTCGTTGTGAGTGATCTAGAAACATCAAGAGTAGGTGCTCCATATATATATGACATTAGTAACCTAAGGGTTAATGGTGGAACGTATGTTCCAGCGGCATTCCTACAGGTGACAACACTACCAATGTTGGAGGCCACTTCTTTCTTGCCCCTCATGATGACAGTTTTAAAGGTCCTGTGTTGCACAGTTATAATCCCTGTTTCGTCAGCATTGAATATCCTGTGGACTGCATGATTAACCTTTCTTGGTTCAGATTCACAGATGTCAAAAAACCTTGCTACGTTTTCTGATGTCAAGCCTTTCACCCGAGCTACAGAAATACCTCCAGGTGTTCTCATAGATATTACTGGAAGACTTTAGAAAAAGGATCGAAGCTATTTCTTCCCAGCTTCTGAATTTTCTTGGTTAAATGGATGCTTTGAAACATTTCTTATTGCCAACTGACAAGCCATGCGTTTTATGTCCTGACGTCTCGACCCATAGTAACTTTGGTCCATAATTATGCAGTACTCTATAAGTTTATTCTCAAGCTCACTGGGTAGAACAGCTTGTCTTCCTAAATGAACATTTACTAACTCCTCTGGAGAAGGGGTGTAGGTATCTCTCCAGAGTTAGCTCTCGGTATAGAAAAGTATTTTGAAGCTCTTAAATAACTCGTGTCTCCACTTCTTACAATTCTTACGGCACGACACATTGCCTCCTTACTCCGGTTCTTTCATTTTGTACTAGGCGACATCTAAACCAAATGTACAAGAACGCTTTTTAAGAAGATGCCATTGTTGACGGCAAAACTGTTTGAAGCAAAGCAATTCAAAACTTTTTATGGCAGCAGTCTCCTAATATGAGATACTGGTACCAAATATGAGATACTGTCTCATATTAGGTGCCAGACACTGTCTCATATTAGGGACTCGCCATCTTGAGATGTAAATAATTATTCAAGGTTACGAACACCTTTTGAAAAGACAAGTAACTAGCGTATGCTATAGCTAACAATATGAACGTAAATGTGTGCAAATAAATTAAAGCTCTGTTTTTACCTTCAGGTAGAAAAACTGATGTACGTGGAGCCCCGTAAAAAAAACTCGAGAACTGAAAAATATGATACGCTCTTCTGTGAACTCTCTGCTGCAACACACAGCTTCCTGTTGCTCACTGATAACTTTTAAGATCTGAGTGAAGCAGGTCACGTGGTTACCACGAAGTTTCAGCACTTAACTTTGGCCACAGTTGGGCTATCTCATATTAGGAACCTATCTCATAATCGGTTCCTTTACCCTACTAAGAGTTCGCAGTCACTGATTTGTTTGTTGGCATCTGTTCAGTCAAGGTTCTTAAGAGTACTCATAATTCTATTTCATTCAAAATATTTTGGGGGGATTTTCTGTTACAAGTCTTTCCGCACATGTGTTGTACTCAGTCAAAGGGGAGGCCTTGATCCGGAAGTGGGTCGAAGCGCCACAGGAAAAAAATTGTGATTTAAATTAATTATCTGTAGTGACACTAAATTTTCCATGCGTGATTTCTGAACAGTGAATTACTTAAGTGTTGTCTGACTTCATTTTTACCGATATCTTAAAAATAGAAACATCAACAAAAGGTAGCTCAAAACCATCCCACTTTAGTAAACTTTCATCGTGAAAATGTGACGTATGATTAACAGTTTTCGAAAGTGTTCTCAATATTGAGAAGGACTCCCCCCCTCACCAAGTTAACTGCAGCTGAACCGCAGCTGTTGGCTACTGACAGATTGTTCGTTCTGCACTTGACATGCTCTTTTTCAGGTATATTAACATTGCATACGTGCATATCCTGTTCACTGTGGTGATCAGAAGTTGGTACTACTGGGGGGCGGCGATGGAGTGTGTGCCATGTGGTAACAGCAGTTTCGTTTCAGTGCTTGCGGCGGTGGTATTAGCAGTGCTACGTACAAGTTTGGCAGTGCAGCTAAATCAGTTGTTCTTGCTTGAAACTAAATGGCCTGAGAAGTTGCTCTTGAAGGTTATAATTAAACTAAGTGGTAAATCAGAAGTGGTTATTTGATCTACAGCCATTTTTATTACTGCTTTGAGTGTGTTGTGGTACGGACTTTATTTCGTAAATGTACCCAGCTACTAATAAACCAGACCATGTATTTTTTCATGTACCTTTGCAAAACTTTGGAATTTGAATGTGATTAAATCCCAGGGTTAAAAGTTATTATTTTGTGTGTTTTTCTTTTCGAAGCAGGTCACCGTGTGTTACGCAGTCTTGATTTCCTCTTCACGTCAAGTTGTAAAATGACATGTGATTGCTACTGAATGATTGTGTAACACAGTTACTGTTCAAAGGATAAACCAAATGTATCTTTTTTAACAGTGGGAAGGTTTAAATCTTGAGAATGGTAGCATAAAAGATTTCTCCTCTAAAAAGCAGGACATTTTTAAAGTTCCATCAAAAGTACTGACAAAATATAAAAAGTAGTCAGGCATCTTCTTTGCAACCCATGCAGTTGTAAGGCAGCGTTTATCCCTAATTGCTGTATGTGAATGGTAGGTGGATTTGCTTTTGCAGTTACTAGTTATGCATTAGATTTGATGTCACTTTGTTGAGGGTGACGCCAATATCGTGGTTTTGTGGGTTATGACAGAATCACTGTACCATACTTGACGTGTTTGCCTATTTGCAGTAAATACAGGAAGACGTATTTCATTATTAGCTTTAAAAGAGAAATGTGTTGTATTACAAGTAATGACGTTTGCATTTACAAAGTTTACCAACCAAAGATCAAATTATTGCAGCTTTATTCATTCAGGGATGAAGTCTAGACTGAATGCCCACCCATGCAAGCATGAATCATTTGAGTGACATACTAATAATGGTATGCTTTAGTCATTCTAGCCCTTTTATCGGGATTTAGTGGTACTGCTCAGGCCAAGGTAGGTTGTCACTGGTTGGTAGCAAGGAATGACAGAAGCATTGAAATGACTAAGAGTATGCTTTATAACACCATGCTGCAGTTTGAATCAAATTTAATTGTATCTGCTTATTTATTGGCTTTAAAACAAAATGACAAAATAATGTGGTAAAAACATACAAAGTAATTTTGAGTTGTAAGTTTCCAGATTTTCATGTCAGTCTGTTTACATTACACCTACCATCATGATTTTATTTCTAGAATACCAGAATGGACATCTGAAGGAAAAGAAGTAAATATTAAGTTATCCTTGTGCCTGAGCACAATTACAGGAGAGTATATAAGGAACATGGTATGAAAGGTCCTCCCATGCCATCCTGTAGTACTGGGTGACAAATAGTTGGTTTCATCCTTCAGTCATGCTGTGACTTTGAGAAGGAGCCCAATATTCAGTAGGTAGCATGTTGGTTGGGCCATGGAATCATATTGAATGTGATAAAATTTTCCAGCACCTTAGTTAGGAATCAAATTCTGACTGTGCATTTAGTGAGGATGTGTAAGTTGATACTATTTGCTGCTGAAGATTGTAATATTGTTTCTTCATAACTTTAGGAAATGTTTGTCATGATGATCAAGTGTCATGAATAGTGAGAGAGGAAAGAAGCTGCTCAAAATAGTTGACTGTGCAAGATAATGGAATCAGAAAATTGCCTGAGCAGTAATAATAATAAGAGCAACTGTGTGGAAGAACTTAATCATGTGGAGTACATTACATCTGCCAGTAATAGAGCAGCTGCTGAAACATTTACTATGGTTGATGTATATAATAAACTTTTAGGTATCCAAAAGTCTGGCATACCAGAGATTTTTTCTCAGGATTCTGGTGAAGAGAAAGAATATGAACACAATGCTGAAATTGCTAAACAATATGAAGGTACTGTATTGTGTGATATCATATGTTAATACCAGAGAAGGATTAGGTTGAGAGTGAATTAATATTTTCATTATTAAATTTCAACACTGAATCTATAAATTTAACCATAGTGCTCACAGATTGTAAGTTGTATATGGTCTGAGTTAAGTGAGATCACAGGTGCAGATTCATTACTGTTACTTGGTTGATTAATATTTTGTGTTGAAAAGTGAAGTGTAACCTTGTTAAAGGCATAGGTAAGATACAGCTGTTTTGAATATATTATATTATCTGAATACTTTATTAGTAAGTTCATGTTTCCTTCTGTCTTTGTCTCTCTAGTAGTTTAAATTGTACTTGTCTGGCTGTTTTGAAATTCCTTTGACCTATTCCACATCGTTGTATTTTTGACTACTTCTCAGATCCATGTGATGCAGATGTGCTTGTGTTTGAATATTCTCTGCTTGGAGCATGGATGTGTGCCCTTTTTGGTGTATTTTGTGCTTATACAGGCCTTGTATTGAGCCAGTTTTCTATCCAGGCAGTCCTGCCAAATGTCTAAAAGGTTTATTTCTGTATTGGAGTATGTCATATAGCTGATTTGTAACAGTAGAACCTGAATGTAAAACAGGGCTGCTGTGTAAATGACATATGTTGTTTCACTTCATAAATTTATCAAAAACAACTTGTAATGTGGATCCTGTTTCTTTTATGACAGGACATCATAATAACTGTTTAACAAATTTCATAACAGATTGATATTTTGTCATTAAAAATGATAAAAAGCATTTTTCACCCTTAGTATATTAATAGTTCTCATTTACAGTGTAATTTTATACCTGTTATATCTGTAGGATTAGAAATTGCTGAAAAAGGAGTTCTGATCAAGCTTATAGGGATTTTTGAAATTTTTTTCATGCTTTTCTGTGACTTATATTACTATCATTTATGTAAAAATGCATTAACTAGTCATTAGTATATTAATGTATATATTTGCTCTCTATTGTTGAGAACATTTCCCAACAGTCAGAGTAACAATCATGTTACTGTGACTTGCTCTGTTTTCTGGAATTAATTTTGTACCCACTACTTGCATACCCTTGACAACACAATTATTGACGTGATTAAATTCATCACCAGCAAAATTGTGCTTCATATTGCAGTGGAAGAATGTAAATTTCTTCCCTCATTTTGTTGATTCTTTCTTCCATCAGCAGTGATGATCTGTGTTCTTTGTGCGTTCACCGTGATAGAGGGGAAGCAAGAAATGTGTGTAACATTGTCATGTAAAATCTTAAAAAGTGGCCACCTGGAAAATGGAGGAGATAGAAGCGAAATATTAAAATGGATCTTAGGGAAGTAGTTTGTGCATATGTAATATGAATTAAACTGGCATAGGATTCAGTCCAGTAGTACATAGTCTTTGGTGCAGGTTGTGTTGTACATTGACTTTTATTGCCAGATCATTAGTTATCCAGGTTTGTGGGACTTTGCTGTGCTGTTGTGTCTTTGTGCACTGTTAAAAAAGAAGAATACAGTTTGGCCTTTTACTAAAATAATGTTTACAGGTGATTATGTAGTTATTTCTGTGACTTGTTTGAGTAGTAAATTGTCAGTGGCATATGCTAATTCCCCTTCCCCGTTTCTTTCCTCTCTTGCTTAGAATACTTCTATTCTCCTGCGATGGCCATGGGAGTTTTAATGGTCTGTTTGGTTTTATAAGGAAGACCTTTATTTTGTCCTGGAAAAGTGTAGTTTGTTTTGATTTATATATATATATATATATTTTTTTTAGTTTTTTTTGTCTCCATCTTTAAAACATCAGTGGAGGGGGTGGTATTGAATACAAGCTGCTAAGTTAGCTGCATAGTTCGGGCAAGGTACGCAGAGAAGAGTCCTAATATTTTGAAATTTTACAGAACCCTCAAATGTGCCTTCCAAACCACTAGTGCCTAAAAGAATAGCCACAGAAACTGAGCAAGAGTTGACTGCAAATGGAGAAGGACAAAAGGGAAAACAAACAAAGAAGAAAAGAAAATGCCGGTAATGTTTGTATGTTTCAATGAACATGACTAATTTCAAGCATTTTATGAATCTGTGTGTAATCCATATTGTTCAGTCATTCACAGAGTGATGCATTTTAGGCACCTTTTTGTTAGTAGTGGTAATTAATAAACTTTCCATACTGACAGGAGACCATTTAATAATCAGAGGACTCTACATGCAAGTGGCTTACAGGTCACTTCACCATATTTGAGTGTACATATTACTAACCAGTTAAATGGCTTTTAGGCTGCTGTGTGTATAACCATCCTAGCCATGAAGTAGGTGCAGTAGAAAAAATATATTCTTAATGTTTCTTAATATGGGTTTAATGCACTTCTATTTTGGTAATCCCAAAGACTTGCTCACTGATGTGTAAGATTTGCAGATTTCGCAGCAATCATTGTGAAGATATTCACCTTCTGCCACGCAATATGGTACATACATGTCTACTTGAAGACAGTTATCTTGTTGTGTAGTATCAAATGAACATTTCTCATTGTACAAGTTACATGTTTTGAAGTTCTCACGCTGACATAGCTGAAGATTCAAGTCTTATGGGATGTCATGCTAAATTGTTGGGTAATTAAGTCCCAACACATCAAAGGATCATAGTGCTTTCACTTTCAGGGTCAATCAGTCAAAGGAAAGTAGCTGTGTGGGAGGGTAAGGTATATTATATGGGTATGAGCATTGTGGGTAGCAAAAAGACAAGAGTAGGTGGTGAGCCAATTGGCATGGTAGTGATTTGTGGCCTTGATGTACTTTGTGGCATGTTTGAAGCACTGGTCAGCAGTTGGGAGTGAAGGTTGAAGCTACACGCTGCTGTTCAGGAGATGTGTGGATGGCCAGAATATAGTGTCAAGGAAGGCAAAGTGACCAGACATGTTCATCTCCATAGTGAATTTGGTGCTCTGATATAGACAAAACTCAAGTGGTCCACAAACCTTTCCAGCTTCTCTGGTCCATGATGACAGCTAACAAACGTCATTCATGTAGTGAACCTACAGAAGGGCTTGTGTGCTGCTTGATCCAATGTTTTCTTCTAAGAATCCTCCATATTTAAGTCAGCAGTCATGGGGCAAACTGTGATCCCATTCCTACTGTATTGGTCTGCTCATAAACTGGCCACTGAAGCTGAAGTAGGAAGAGGTCAAGACATGACAGAACAGGCCCAGGAAATTCTCTTTCCAAATGTTAGCCCGGGAGGTCTAAGGCCTCTGTATTCAGCACTCCGGTGAATAGTGACATCATACCACAGCTGACCGTCTGTCCTTTAATCCAACCTGTAGAGGTCCCCATTGTGTTGATGAGCTGAGAGTTCTCCACATGGTGTGGGGAGATCCCCATGATTGGACTGAATATACCTCCAGATACTTGGACAGCTGGTAGGAATGGGGCTCTGATATGGCTTATGATTGGCCTTAGAGGGACTTCTTTGTGCACTTTATGAACATTGGGAACTGCTTACCCAACAGCACAGCATAACATCTTAAAGACTTAAATATTCATGCATAAGTTAATTTTGTGTCACTGTAAACAGCTATTTTTCACATGCATTGAAGCCTCTAAAAGTTCACCCTGGAACAGGCCATGAAGGCCCAGAGGGGTAGTAGAAGTATAGCTGTACTCTTTCCTTAACCTGAGCATTAGATGGGGTGGGTGGTCAGCCCCAATCCCTGGCCACTTTACCCTCGGGAAAGACTCGGTACCCATTGCATAGGCAGTTGAGTGGGCCCCAAGAACTGGTTTGGATGGGCGTGGAAAAACTTGCCCCCACAGGAATTCGATTCCCATACCGTCCAGCCCGTAGCGAGTCACTATACTGACTGAGCTATCCCGGCATTGAAGCCTCTATGCGCAAAAATTCAAGACTTAAAATAGATGTAATCAGCTTCTTTAATTCAGTTCATACAAAACTAATTTATGCTTTTGTTAATTTGAAACACGTGTGTAAACATTTTGTGCATAGTCACTCACTGGAAGTTTTAAATAAGTTATCTATGTCTCTCATCTCCATATTTTGTAGGTTAATGTAATTTTAAACATAAATAAAAATGTATCACTTTCACAGCAAGAAGGGTAGGTAATAAACATTGAGATTAAAGTCTTTTGGGATGTGACATCACTAGTTACCAACACTGAAAGATTGTGGCAGCTCTATCTTCAGGGCCAGGCAATCCCAGAAAAGAGAGCCCATTCTGTGTGGACTGCTTGACTCTGAAGGTGAAGGTGATGTGATCCTACCAATCTCAATAAGGTGCCAGTCAGCAAGGTGTAACACCCCAGAACACTAACCTTTCTGAAACAGATTTCAGATAACCAGTGATTTGCATAATTAACATCCATACAACAAACATACTTCATACTGATTTTGAGGTTATACATCCCATTGTGCTATCATATAATTATTTTGTAAATAAACATATATATATGATAAATTAGATATGCTTAGTTGTGTTGACTGTTTATTTACATAATAATAATAATAACTGACCCGATATAGTACTGCGTGATAAAAAAGAGAAAACTTGCCTGCTGACCAGTGTAGCCATACCAGATGATTCAAACATTAACACAAAAGAAACTGAAAAACTATGCAAGCACAAAGACAAGGTCAGCAGGATCTGGAAAGGGAGGATGAAAATTGTGCCAGTTATTTTTGGAGCATTAGGAACAATTAAGAAGGGATTAGAGCAGAACCTTCACATGATCCCAGTCCACCCATTGGCTAAAGAGCTGCAGAAGATCATACTAATGAACACTGCAGACATCATTTGTAAAGTGCTGGGGTAAATCACTTTTATTTATTGTTGAGACCTGGCCTTGTCAGAAGACTGCCACCTAAAAGTAATAAGCGAGAATAAATTTAAAATAATAATAATAATAATAATAGAAGTACAGATAGACAGCTTATTATTGAAGAAAACACATTCCTATGGCTGTCAAAGGGAGATCTGAGAGGAGAAACTGAAAGTGAAATAACAGCACAAGATCAGGCATTAACAAAATTTCATGCGACAAAAATATTACAAACAGAAACAGACAGCAGATGCAGACTATGTCAACAATTTGATGAGACAGTAGAACACATCATACCAGCATGTCAAAAGAACAAGACCTCTGTCATCAGAGAAGAAGAGATGAGTGACCTGTCATGCCTTTAGGTGGAACAGCCAGTTCTGCTGAATGGTTGGTTTGTCTCTTCTAAACTGCATGCCATCACATCCTGGAAGACAGTAAGCTGCATGTTCAGTGCTGTGAGAATGTCATATCTCTGTGGTACATTTTCTTCATTGGGGTATAGATGCACTGAAAGTTGTGATATCCACTAGATGATTTGGAAAGCTCCATTATTGTGAAGTTTACAGAAGACCATTACATTTTCCTATTCTATCAACTGGCTGCACTGAGCACCTTTTCTGAGTGTTTGGCTATTAATTATTGGTGTCATGTGGTTGTTTGAGATTATATACACCACATTACTTTTTTTAATAGTGACAGTAAGGGAATAGAAAGTATGGCAGGGAAAACTGGATGGAACATCATGTAATAAGTGCATTTCATAGGTCTCTTCATGAAGTTGGTGGGTAATCTTAGATACACATTAGGTATAATGTGCTGAGATACCTGGCTTGCTGGCAACATGATGGCCTCGGAGGTGTTGGATATTGCAACTTTTGTTGCACCAATACGTATTGCTAGGAGCTAGAACTTTCTAGAAGAAGCTTGCAGTTACATTGTAGAGTACAGTGGTGATAATGTTGATTCATTGCTGCTTGAACAATTTCCATTACTGAATTACCACAGTACTAGTAGCAATGATATGCCATTCCTGTCATTGCAGAATTCAGACTGTGGTATACAGGTATGCAAATTATGAATTATTTCTCCAGATGTATTTATTTCTATGTGTGTATGTATGTATTGTTTTTTTTTTTTTTATAGAGTTTCAATTTGCACAGTAAATTGCAAACACAAAGTGGTTCGACAAATTGCTATGAAACTGGGCATGAGGGATGTGGATGAAGATGACTCTTGGAATCTGTACTGGGCTGATATATCACTGTCACTGAACAGAGCCAAGGGACTGAAGAGATTCCAGGTACTTATGATGATATTTTGTGCTGTGTAATTTCTCATCTGAATGTGATGCAGTTTAAATTTTGGAAAGTAGTTTGGAGGTTGCAAAGTACTTAAAGGTCTTCACTTTAAATCCATGCAAAATGTCTGAAATTTAAGTAAAAGGTGGATAAGCCCTTACAGATGCCAACTTTAACAGCCTTTTCAAGGTAGAATTCTAGCATAACGTAAGATACTTTAGAATTTATTACATATTGTGACCATTGCACTTTGGACCAGTTAAACAGTGGCCTCAACCCTGAACTGTTTATATATATATATATATATATAGGTTTCAAAACGTTTTTGTATGTTGTCCAACACCTAGACTCCATTGCTTCCTATCTTCCCACTGGCCTTCATTTAGGTTTCTTTCATTCATGGCCTTCCTTATACCTTCCATCCAGTTTTTCTTTGGTCTGCCTTGTGCTGTCTTTTGTTTCGGCATCCACTGCAATGCTATTTTGGGTAATCTTCCTTCTGCCATTCTCTGAACATGGCTGTACCATGTAAGCTGGTTCTGTTCAATTTCTTTTATAATTGTTTCCTCTAGTCCAATTTGTTGTCTTATAATTACATTTCTAATTCTTTTTTTTTATGTTCTCGAGGATCTCCTCAGGGCTAAACTGTTATGCTGCAGTTTATTCTTGGTGCTGTGGCTATAAACCTCCATAGCATGTTGGTACTAATATCTTGGCTTGTACAGTACCTTCCAAATGTGTTTCTTATGTGTATGTGGTGTTCGCTTAACTGGGACTCTGTTAATGAATAACTTAGCTAAAATTACCCTAATCTCTTTGCAGAGAGAGAGAGAGAGAGAGAGAGAGAGAGCACTGACGAACTCTTCCGGATGTCGGTACTTAATTTTCCCGGCCACACGATTTTGAGGCGCTTTCGCAAAATTTCTGAAAGCTGCTGTTAGCTTTGTCGTGTCTGTCTGTCTGTCCATCTGCCCACATGGACTGCTCGGCTTCCACTGAACGGATTTTCAGTGAAATTCGACATTCGAGGATTTATCGAAAATCTGTCGATAAAGTTCAAGTTGGATTAAAATCTGACAATAATAACGGGTACTTTAAATGAAAACCCACGTACACGTACAATAATATCTCGCACAGTTCTTCTTAGAATGAGAAATGTTTCAGACACGTGTTGTAGAGAAAATCAAAGCATACATTTTATGTTCTCTAAGTTTTTTCTCCGAAAGCCTTGCCGGTTGTGAGACAGTGTGTTAAGTATGGCGGGGCCAGTCAGGCAACAGATGACTATGCAATCCGGCGCATGCGCTTTGCTTGCCGGACACTTGAGGCAAGAATACACACAAACACACACTTAGCATATTGAATACTTATTGCTTTTCCACGGCAACAGCCGTTACACGAACGCGCCTTACTGTTACGTTATAAGGGCATTGCCTGTTTTTGATTTTCTACGATGTTTCACAACGTTGAATCAAGTGAAGAAGTTGTGCAATGACTTGATGTGCTGGGAGGGAAGCCATAACCATTTTCAGGGTTGAACGATGGGATTTATTTAGAACGAATGAGAAAAGCTACAAATTACTCACCACACTAGGGGTGCACAAATGTTTCCAAAAATCTAGGCGCAACGTGAAAATTCTAGGTGTCAGAATGTTGACAGCAACAAAGTTTCGTTCCGAAGACTGCGGCACTGTAAAAAAAATATAGTCGCCTGGGTTACCTGGCACCCGGGATTTGTGCACTGCACAGTGTGACGCCCCGAGATTCTAAACTGTTATAAACGATAAGCGTTTGGCGAACCCGCCGAATGTGGCTGTTAACCCTTTAAATCCCGAATTAAATCCCATCTGCTATTTGCTGGCATTATTAGGAGCTCACCATTTTCTCCACGTTAGCAGGATAAGGGTTAAAGTATTAACCTTTAGGCTACTAATGTCATATATATATGGAGCACCCATTCTTGATGTTTCTAGATCACACACAACGACGCAGCACAGTCGGTAGGACTCCTCTGGACGAGTGATCAGCTCGTCGCAGA
>Ga0268261_10003114_pt1 | contig 12086 bp, 7 predicted proteins | sample TergutNc150P1_FD_190353 | JGI IMG/M metagenome (GOLD analysis project Ga0268261, IMG submission 190353) | Nasutitermes corniger P1 segment gut microbial community from laboratory colony in Florida, USA - Nc150 P1 (SPAdes) (version 2) | ecosystem: Host-associated > Arthropoda: Insects > Digestive... | reverse complement strand
CCATCCTCTGTATGTGTTGTAGCCACTTTTCCTGGTACTGTTTTATTTCCTTTACTATATTCTGTGCTCCTGTTTTTTCCCTAATACATTGGTTTTTTTCTTTATCTAGTTTTGTTATTCCAAGAAGGTGTCTTAAAAATTTCATCTGTGGTGCTTCTAAATGTTGTTCCTCTCTTTTCTTCAGTACCCAGGCCTCACTTCCGAATTTCAATGCTGCTTTAGGTTTTTGGTTTAGGAATGTGCAGATGTGCTGAGACCCTTTCATACCCAATGCAGATGAATGCTTATGTCACAAGAGAGTTTTGCAGACTTTGAATAGCAAGAGTAGAGTGCATCTCCTCATAAGATGTGCCATCTGTGTACATACATTTGTGTTCTAATTAGGTAAATTATACTTTCTCTTTCATTAGTATTAGCTATTGCCCACAACATATTGTCTGAATTGTAAGCACTGTGAAGAATAAATGGAAGATGTAATTGTGATAACATAGTGTCAGGTCAGCTGGGCCTACCAGTACTGCTAAACCAGTCATGGAAGGGCTGTAAAGATCCTCAGTTTCAGCAAAAATTGTAACTTGTCATGGGGTTTAAGTAAACTGGAGTTGCTCCTACAGTGGACAGCTGTTGCTTTGTTGTGATATTAGTTCTTTGTGTATGACAGCTGATAAGTATGACTGTTCTCCATTCACGGTTTACTTTCCTAAGAACATTTTCCTAGCTTATAAAAATGGGAGATCTTCTTTAAGCCAAAGCCCAAGTTCCTGAATAGCCTTCTTTTCTGAAAAATGGGATGTCTTGTCACTGAATGCCCAGATTCACCAACCTGCCACAAACCAGATTACACACCATTACTGTGCTTGTCCAGGTTTTTGGTTTAGGAATGTGCAGATGTGCTGAGACCCTTTCATACCCAATGTAGATGAACGCTTATGTCACAAGAGAGTTTTGCAAACTTTGAATAGCAAGAGTAGAGTGCATCTCCTCATAAGATGTGCCATCTGAAGAACAAGTGTAAACAGCTCCCTAAAATCTGACAGATTTGTGTTTCTTTATGTGTATAGGGTTGGAAACAACAACATTTGCTCTTGACAGTACCTGTATTTGTTTGTCATTGTGGACCTGTGCTGCCTGTGTTCTGTTTGTCAGCCACAATTGACTGTCTGATATTTGCTATTTACCTTGCCAGCACTACCATTTATGGCTCTTTGGTGTACAGAGGGGATTCATTTTTCATATGGATTGTTTTTTAGCTTGGAGTTTGAATGTTACGAGTCATATTTACACTGACAGTATTGACCGTGGAATGTTTAACCATGTAAGTATTTTTTTTTGTGTAATTTTGGTGTTGAGTGTGAATTAGTCATGATGAAAGGAGTCCCCCTTTACAGCCATTGGCATCAGTTTACTTTGATGATGTTAAAAAAACAAAACCACCAAACTCTTAGTCTGTGCTCTCATGTTTCGGGACCGCCATCCTGACCTGATCTCAGGAAATTCTTCAGAATATCCCTGGCAATTATAAGTCTAATGGCAAGTCCTACACCAATGGTGAGCTGTGAATTTTGGCCACTGCCGTGGACTAATACCAATGGCTCACAACTCTATACCATGATAACATATGAAGGTCTACATGGTTTCAGAGGACTTGATGATTACATATGCAGTAGCATACAAGAAGGACACAACCAGGTCAGTGGTTACAAAAATGTAGGGGTGTCTGTGCTCTCTATGCTCCATCTGGAATACCATGTAATTGTATATGACTATGATCTTGGCTGTACAATTAAATTATCATTTTGTGCTGCAGTAAGAAGAGTTCTAAGTGGCTCATGGGGCACATAAGTGTAAAATTACACTGAAATTGTGGGACAGTATTGCAGAGGTAGAAAAGATTTCTTCTGGTGAAACTTGTGTATAAATTTAGCAGACCTTAAAACCAAATTAATATGTAACACTAGGGGAAGAAATATGCATGACTAGACATACAAAACCAGACTGCAGATTTGATAAATGGAGGATGATGTAGGTGTATGGAATGCAAAACGGGCCAATGAAGAAGGGAAAAGAGGTCCATAGAATGGCACAGATGAGACACAAGGAAATAAAAGGGGGAGGAAATCTTGGCAGTCTCATCTCAGGACATTTCCTGATGTACCTCATGGAAATGCCTGCAAGTCCTTGGTTTAGAATGTGATCAGCATTGAGAGGAAGATTAAGTGATCGCTGATGACTTACACAACTAAAATCTTTTCGTTGGTTTGAAAATGTTCCATTTCATATTATGGTGCTATCTTACAGCCATTCTCACCGTGAGGGTTTTAATTGTCCCCATTGCCACTTGAAGGACACTCTCAAGATTATCGTAAGTGTCAAACATGGCTTGTTTGTCCTCTTGCAGGTCCTTATTGTATGTAGATGGTAATCCCTTTAATACCATCATAAATCCACAGTTCTGAAAGAAATTACACAAGACTTATATGATGTATATAATTACCCATTATTCTCAGACCCAAGGTGTACAGTGATTAAAATAAAGAATAATTGATTGGAAAGTTATATCTGCATCCCTGTTTACTTGTTTCAACTCTTAAGCCAACTGACTGACATGCACAAAATGTCATGCGTTCATTTGTGCTTGCATGTGGGGGGGGGGGGAGTTGCATGGGGGAATCAAGAATATATGTATGTATGTGTGTGTGTGTAGGTATATAAATGTGTGTATGTAAATATGGAAGATATAGTTTATAAACCCTTTCAGCACCAGAGATGGAAGACTTTGACTCACAAAAAGTCCGCTGCGCAGTGGTCACACAACCACTCTGCCAAGAGTACCACAGTATGGTTTTTTTTTCTTTTTAAAAAAAGAAAATTCTGCTTCCAAAATACTACTGAGTTAAGATTAATTGATATTCTAGATAGATAAGCCTGTTGTGTGTTTATTTATTTTTTTCCTTTTTTCATTGATACATTTATAGAGTAAAACATGACCAGAGTAGAACACTGATTGGACAGAACCATACCTTTTTGTAAACTTTCTCAGGTTCTGCTGAATACAGTGAGACCCATTATAAGAGTCAACCAGAATAAACAGAAACCATTTAGTGTGGAGATGAAAAGTAAAAACAACAATTAATAGAAAGTGTCTGTTTGAATACTTACTGTGGTCTGCTCACATGATTCCTGGAATTGTGTGAGGATGAACATTACTCTGATTAAATGAATGAAGTCTGTAGACAAAATATATACACAATACATCATGAACATTTTCATGTGGGGAGAAAAAGGGAAGGAAGAAAGAAAAAGAAAAAAAGTTTTTATTGTTCTGCAATAATGTAGCAGATCTATGCATATGTAGCATGACATTCCAAAAATCTGGGAGCATTCATAATCAAATACACACATTTTTACATATAATGCAGTATGTTTTTATCTGGAAGTACTGTGTTGCTATAACCTGTCTGAAATGGAAGTTATGTCAAGATCTGCAGGATTTTGTTATGAACAGGTTGTGTGTGTATGTGTATGTATGTTTGTTTGTGTTTCTGTTTGTGTGCATGTACACGTCTGCTGCCATAATACTTATAATAAGATGACTTTGAAAGGGATGACAAACCTATGGAACGTGTACCCAATGTGGCACACAAATTTTCTTGTCATTGTATCAGTTGTGCTGTCATATAATTGAATTACCTTTTATTTTGCTCAATAATTTACAATTTGTTGAGCACATAATATCTATTTTTTTGTATTGAAAGTGTTTGTATTTCCACCACTAGCACTCTGCCACCCGAGCACCCGCGTCATTGGTCCTCACCTAGCCATGCCACTAACTGCTAGTCCCTTGTATTGTACACAAGGAAGCTTAGTGTGTTAAGGCTGGTTTAACCCTTTAAACGCCGAGTTAAATCCCATTTGCCATTTGCTGGCATTATTAGGAGCTCACCATATTCTCCACGTTAGCAGGATAAGGGTTAAAGAACTTGAGGGTAGAATGAAAATTTTAACAAAACTACGCAACTGTATTGCTGCACATACATTAAATGAGTGTCTTTACTGAAAAAATGAGTTTGATACACAAAGGATTAATTGTGTATAATAATATTTGTTCACCAGGTTATGATTGTGCAATCACTGTTTTGTTGAGTGTTTGGATGTAGTTCACTTGTATTTAAAAAACAGGAAATTAATACTGGAAGATTCATCTGATACTGATTGGATCAGCAGATTGCTGTTTTTCACAGATTTATCTGATACTGATTGGATCAGCAGATTGCTGTTTTTCACAGATTTATCTGATACTGATTGGATCAGCAGATTGCTGTTTTTCACAGATTTATCTGATACTGATTGGATCAGCTGATTGCTGCAGTGGAAGGTCTGTTTGTGAGTTCACAAACAGTTGAATATTTACATGGTGTGTGGCTGTATGCGTATATCATCTATTTGTATGTGTGCTTGGTGCTCTTGTCAGTGGAAGATCTTCCACTGATAACAGCAACAAGCACACACACAAATAGATGATATATGCATACAGCCACATACCATGTAAATATTCAACGAAGCAAATCAGCGGAAGACATTATAGTAACGGCTCAAAGCACGCCATATGGCCCCCTGAGGATGGTCGAATAAAAAGGACCGAAACATGTAGGGGTTTATTTGTGTTTACAAACATGCTTTTAACATTTTAGTGTCTTTAAATGTTAAAGTGAGTGTATTTTAAAGTGTAACAAAGTGCATGATTTGGATTATATAACAAGTGTAACAACATGCACAGTGCGACAATAAAAACCTTCATTTAAGTTTAGAAACAGTACCAACAGGGCCTAAAATCACTATCCAAAAATGGCTCCAACTCCAGAATCCTGAACAATCCTACTGGAATATTAAAGGCTTCTCTTATGAATTTCAGAATTTATGTCACCAAGTCCCAAAAAAGTTTCACACTGTCCCTGCTAAAGGCTAACTCACACAGTAGCAGAATGTTCATTTTAAGTATTAATTGAAGAGTTGACATGTTTTCGTGGTGGTGACTATGAATGTGTACCTGTTTATTAAATTATGTGGTATCACATACTCTAAGGTAATAATCATGAGTTAAAGAGTTGACTATCTACATTTTGTACACTCACATTCCCATAAATCCTTCCAGACTTTCCTCGGATAAGCTCCAAACTGTCAGGATTCTTTTTCTGTGGCATGAGGCTGCTCCCAGTAGAGTGAGAGTCAGACAAAGTAACAAAACCAAATTCCTTACTGCTATACAGGATTAAGTCTTCAGCTAGTCGACTTAAATGAAGAGCAGTCAGCGAAGCCCAAAACAAGAATTCAGCTGCAAATTAAAAAAATGATTACATCCTATTTTCAGACATATTCAACATCAAGTTAAACATAGCATTGCCTACATAAGAAGTGTTTCTGACAAATAAATTTGTTTACTTCTATGCGCATGTTCTTGTTTTATAAATCACGATTTATTATGTCTGACTAACTGAATTGATTTACTTCCAATACATCCTGTATAATACAAATACAAAGAACATACCATTGTATGGATATAATGAAATACAAATGTGAATTCCATGGTTTGTACAGCTGTTATCATTATTATGTGAGAAAATCATACCATACAGACCGAAAATGTGTCAAGGTCCAACGTCCAATATTTTGGATATGTTGTTATAAACCTAATATTTTTGTTTCACTTCAGCAGAATTTACACTTGGACTGCACAAGTTAGTCCACCAGACTGTGATATCATCACTGCCTTACATTTTTACAGCATTTTCTCAACTTTAGACCAGGCTTGTCTGAGTCCACATAGCCACTGGATTTGGATAAAAATTTTATTATGGAGTTATGCATCATATCTGAATCATGAAGAAAAGTATTTTTAGCTAACATCCATGATTCTGAGGATTCAGGTCTTCTGTGATGTGACATTGTTTTGACTGGTTAGTGGTGGTTCCTGACTTTTCACACCACAATAATAATTCCATTATCTTCTAGGTTGGGCATAAAGGGCATGTTATTTTAAGGACTAGGTGCATCAGGACCATGAGGGCTTGAACCCAATGCTAATCAATAATCAAGGTGCAAGGAGTCAGTACTTTAAATTTTGCATGCATAATTCTGCCAAAATTGATACTGAAAAAATTGAATAGAAGTATTATAATGAACTACTTCACCTCTAACAGAGAAAAAAAAAATGGATATTTGTTAAGATTCCACGGAAAAGGACTTGCAGTTTTACCAAAGTGGCACTACTAACTTATTTACAGTTATTTCATTATGGCATTGTCACCAAGTCCATATTTGACCACAGTCATGCACAAAACAGGAGTGGAAACAAATGTAACTGTATAACACGTATAAAAATTGTATTTGTACTCCTCATAACCTACAGGAGCACCAGCATTCACTGAGTAAGCTGAAATGAAATTAGGATGTGTCCGTTTCCGTTATTGGTAGCTTTCGTAATGAAAACTACTACAGTAAGGTAAAGAATGTTAATATTGCCTCTAAACTTTCTTAAGCACCATGCTCAAAGGCATACAGGAGAATGGAAGTATAGCTCCATGCATTCTTAAGCTCAGCTGTAGACTGAGGTGAGTGGTCAGATTTACCTCTTTACCTCCGGGAAAAAATCCCCTGATACCCTCTGAATATGAGATTGGGGGGGCACCAGTTTTGACTGGTGCGTTAAAAAAGACAGAATATCTCTCCTCTTCTGAGAATCAAACCATGTTTCATCAGTTGCCCAGTCCATAGCCTAGTCTCCATACTGACTGAGCTGACTCAGTTCCATTACAGAACATTTCAGTGATCAATTCTGCTGTTTTGAAGTTTCATTCGTCACTGAAATAGTTAAAATAACCGTTTGATTTTGGGAAATTTTTTGTCCATTTCATCAGTTGGTTCCCTCATTGCTTGTTAGATGTGAGTGTAGTTCAGTATGTTTGTGTCTGATAGTTGCATTCTATAATTATTTTAACAGTTTGTATTTACAGTTGCACTTCTGTATCAGTTACATCTCTATGCCTGCACTGAAACAAAAGAACTGTCCAACTGAACTGACAACATTCGCATTGGCATTCATAATTAAAATTCTTTGTCTCTAAATTTTTTCTCTCTTACTTTCTTTATGTTACAACAGAAATAGACAGCATCCTGACCTACGAAATCTCTGTTCCCAACAGCATTCATACTGTTGTATGTGAGCTTGGCAAAACCAAGATCTTTGGCAAGAAGACTGCGGTTTATGGAGAGTGGATTTCCTGCCAGTGCTCCGCTGCCAAGAGGCATTATATTCATACGTTCCTGCAGTTGTAACAGACGTTCACAGTCTTCTTTGAGGTACCATGCATGACTGTTAACAATAAGATATATTTAATTATGTAGGTATTAACTAACTACATGGTGCAGGTTCTTCCTTGAAAAGTTTATGGTTTTTAAACTAATCAAGAAATTTCCTATTTGTATGGAAGAAGAAAGTCAATTGCTATATTCAAAAGGCCAGTATTGGACCCCATTATTGTCAAGTTGATTTCAGTTAATTTTATTCATATTCTGCTTTTCTGAATTCCACAGTAATATTATCTTTCATTTCACGGCTTACTTTCCCCAGTGCGACCTATTTTGAAATTTTTAGAGAAAATGTTGAATACATTTCACTATCCCCTGACACATGCTTCATGATCTGAATATCTAATCCTCCTTGATGTAGTCATCCGAAGAACATATATGAATTACAAAGGTCCCCACTACATAAATCTTTTCATCATCTTGTATGTGTTTATTAGGCCACAGTATTCTCCTCTAGATGGAAGTGAGAGGTTAACTTCGTGCTCTGACTGTCTTCCCCCCCCAAGAACCCTAGTACCCATTGAGAAGGAGGTTAGTTGGGCCCCAGAGCCAGTCTGGACATTTTGCAGAAGAGAAAAATCTTCTTTTCCTACCGGGATTCCAACCCCAGACCGTCCAACCTGTAGCCTTCATGCAGTGTCTGATTAAAAATGCTTAAATATTTATTTTCAGTGCCCCTTATATGCAGTCAGGCGTCTTACTTATGTAAGGGGTAGCTGCATCTTGACTGGTACCTTTACTGTACCTTAATAACCAATGGCTCCACTGCACAGGCTGGGCTCGCTGAAGATGTGTGTACCCTGGCATCAGAATCCCAACCTCAGCATTTGCTCTCTCAACCAGAATCTGTAATTAAATTTTCAGCATTGTTTATTGATATTCAGCAGTTTCTTTTGGCCACATGCTGTTCTATGCAGCTCACAAAATAACATAAATGTAAAAAAAATTTCATCTCAGCCCAATACTGTCAAATAAGTAAACTCTGTTTTATTCACTTTAAATGAACTGAATTTACTTTTTATCTGACATTTCAGGTTCTTACAGTGGTCTTATTTAAAATTCCAATCTTCTGGGATAGGACACCATTTAATCTCATATATAGTTACCATAGTACTGGCAGAGCTTGCTGCCTCCTACTTCTGTTTAGCGAGAGACTAATAATTGTAATACATAATTGTATTGTTATAATTCTAAGTTCATGTGCAATACCTCTTTTTACATTAAAGCTTTATTGTTCCACAGCTGTCAGACAAAGTAAAAGGATTATCTAAATACACTAGCCACATCTCTACAACAAAATTGAATGCAAACAGCTAAATTTTCTAACAATGTCAACACAAAATGGGATTATCAGAATCCCAGTAAAGTGACAGAGGCTTTTAAAAATTACTGTGCATGATACTGAAAACAACTGTGTTATTGTAACAATAAACAATTCACTATTTGCTTCAGTTTTTTCAGTCTGTGCTTCATGCATCTGGCTGTAGGAAGCATATTGGTACCTTATGGCATGTAACCACTTAATACAAACCCAGAGCTGCTTTACTCAGTACTCTTACATTAATCACAGAGGTATTAGGTGTTTATCAGATGGTAGCCGGCGGGTGTCGTGGATGAGTTGAAACTGCTTCAACTCATCCACGACACCAGCCGACAGCGATTTGGGTGAATACTACCAGATGCTGTAAATACAGTCAAGTGCTCCTGATGATGGGAGAAACATAGCCCAAAACATGTAGAGCTGACTAGGAATAATAAATTAACATATATAGTTGCATCTTGTTGGTTGCTTTCACAATTAGATCACAATGCACAGATTCACAAACATCAAGCATTTGATTGCATTAACCATGGCATTTTATTAGCTAAATTTGAATTTTATGGAATTACAGACAGAGCATATAGCTTCATCAAATCATATCTGGAAAACATATATCAAAGAGTCAGTATAAGTAATGATCCTTTGAATGACAACACTTTCTCCAATTGGGGGACAGTAAATTATGGTGTCCCTCAGGGACTGATTCTAGGACCCCTGTTGTTTCTAATTTATATTAAAGATGTGCCTAAAATGCCACCCAAAATAAACTCAAATGAAAGTTACAAAATAATATTATTTGCTGATGATATGAATCTAAATGTCAATAACCCTAATTACAATGTATTTAAGAATGATATTAAAACGATTTTTTAAAAAAATTCATGAATGGTTTAATACTAACTTGCTCTCGTTGAGTTAAAAAAACTTATAAAGTTTTTGACAAAAAACAATTCTTTTAATGAATTTGTTATTGAACTTAGTAATAAATTAATAACTAACACCTGTAATTTAAAGTTCCTAGGAATTATGATAGATAATACATTATCCTGGAAGAGTCACATAGATAAAATTGAACCTATATTGAGCCAAGCCTGTATATAAGTAGAGTAGTCAAACCATTTTTAATGCAGGATGTACGTAAGACGATTTAGTATGCTTATTTTCATTCAGCAGTGACTTATGGAATGTTATTCTGGGGAAACTCCTCACATAACATGGAGGATTTTAGATTACACAATAAAATCATTAGAATTATGATGGGAGCCAGAAGCAGAGATTTCTGCAGAGAAATTTTTTTAAATTTCAGGAATATTACCTTTAACAGCTCAATACATATATTCTGTAAATGTGTGTTTGTTGTCAGTAATAGAGAGTACTTCATGGAAAATTCTGAATTATATGATGTTAAAACTAGAAATAAGAAGAACTTATTTCAGCCGCAATCAAATCTGTCTATCAATCAAAGGGGTCCTCATTATGCTTGCATCTAGATATACGTGTATAATAATGTTCCTACTCAAATATAGCTGTTGTCAAGTAATTTTAATCAGTTTAAAAAAGCTCGTAAAGATTTCTTACAGTTACATTCATTTTATACTTTAGCTGAATATTTAAATTATGATAGGGACTAAATTTTTGTGTATTATATTAATACTAATGTTTGAAATTTCTATGAGAATCTTCTTGTAGAGGGTTTATGGATTGTTATCTATCAAGTTTGTGATAAGTTTTTGCATTGTTAAGCCATGACTATGACAATTTCTATTTATTGTAATTGGAATGATATGCTTTATGACAAATTCTACATCCTATGGTTGCATTACCAGAAGTGGATTGTTTGAATTCTCAATAAATGAATGAATAAATGAAAGGTGGTGGTGAAGTGATATTTACCTGCAGAGAGTTAGGGTATGACTCTCATATGTACCACACGTGTAACAGTAACAGTTTTAATAAAAATAAACCTGTGTTATGTTAAGACTGAATAAGTGCAGTTTACATATTATGTACATTTCATATTTACTGGAAAACTATTTGAAGTTACAAGTGAAAATTGTTTGAATTTTGTATTCCGCTTGAACTTATATGAATCACACTTTGATAAACGTTAAGAGTAACTTGACTCTTACATTAATTTGGAAATATGAAAACAACTACTTTTAGAGTGTTTGATGTCTAACCAACCAACTAACTCCATGCAGCACAGTCCCTTATAGGGAGCTAAGAGTTCTCAGATAATAAAAAAATCTCCCTGTATAGTATAGAAGCAGGAAATTTATTTCTATGCTCATAAGAGCCTAATTATTACCCCTATCCTGAGATAGATGAATCCATTCTCCTCCCTTGCATCCTGTTTATTTAAGATCCATTGTAATATTATGCATCTATCAATGCGTAGGTCTTCCAAGTTGTTTCTTTCCTTCAGGTTTTCCCACCAAAACCCATATGCATATCTCTTCACCCCCCATGCATGTTACATACTCTGCTCATTTTATCCTGCCTGGTTCTTACCATCCAGTGAAAAAGCAGTACTGGACAGCTGACAAGGGGTTTATGTAAAAGAGAAGAAAATGCTTAATCACCAGAACAAATATTAGGTGGTCTCATATTTCACTCAGTAGAATTAGATAAAAAAAATAGATGGATGGATGGACGGATGGATGAATGGATGGATGTGGGTAGGATAAGTTGGGTGTATAGATGGAAGGACAGATAGATAGTGGAATGAATGGATAAATGGATGGCTGTATGTATGGGAGATATAAAAACAGACACAGACACACACACACACTCACAGACAAAGTGTGAATCCCATTTCAGGAGATAGCACAGCCAACATGCAGATTATGTCAGTGGTATAAATATGTAAGGGGTGGCCTCAAATGGCATGATATTTGCTCCAAGTTTTATGAATATTCATCCATTAGTTCAAAAGTTTGTAGTTAGAAATATGTAAAATAATGCTCAGGAACATTATATAATGATTTTAGACCAACAGGATACCTTCAAATTTAATACCTGTGTTAAGTGCTGAATATGTTTCTTCAAGGTATTTAGCCTTGATCTAAGCCATAGCTTCATATCTGTTGCCACCTGGTCATTACGACTACGGCCTGTGTGCAGTTTGGTAGCTGGCAGCCCAATTAATTCCTGAAATCATCCTGTTGTATGCTAAAATTGACTTCAGTGATTTTCAAACTACTGGAAACATACCATGTTACAATTACTACAAATTACACTACTGTATAACTTTACAAATAGTTAGTAGTTTTCTATTTAACCCTTAACCTGCTTGCACCCACTACAGTGGGCGCTCGTATTAACCCTTAGGTTACTGATGTCATATATATATATATATATATATATATATATATATATATATATATATATATATATATAG
>Ga0268261_10003113_pt1 | contig 12089 bp, 9 predicted proteins | sample TergutNc150P1_FD_190353 | JGI IMG/M metagenome (GOLD analysis project Ga0268261, IMG submission 190353) | Nasutitermes corniger P1 segment gut microbial community from laboratory colony in Florida, USA - Nc150 P1 (SPAdes) (version 2) | ecosystem: Host-associated > Arthropoda: Insects > Digestive... | reverse complement strand
AGGGTTTTAAGGGTTAATATACTTCTTCTTCTTCTTCTTCTTCTTCTTCTTCTTCTTCTTCTTCTTCTTCTTCTTCTTCTTCTTCTTCTTCTTCTTCTTCTTCCTCTTCTTCCTCTTCTTCTTCTTCTTCTTCTTCTCTTCTTCTTCTTCTTCTTCTTCTTCTTCTTCGCCGCCGCCGCCGCCGCCACCATCGTCGTCTTATTAACCCATGTTTAACATGGCAGAATCATACAACCACACATGTTTAATAACATAGATGAAGGTAAGTACTTATTGCAGGATTGTGCCGTCACCTAAGAACTTTCTGGCTGTGTTGCATATATTTAAGATTTTCTGACCTTTGTGGTCATCTGACAATGTTGCAATCTATCTGACATTCTTTGTAATCGGAATGCTATATTAGAAGGGTGCATTTGAAAGTTCGTGGTCTGAGTTGATAGTAAAATACATGCTTACCTTTGTTACTAGTCATTCTTATTCTCTTCAAAGTAGTCCTCTTCCAAGTGCATGCAATGGGTCCAGGGTTTCCGCCACTGCTGGAAGCACGAACCAAAACTGACTTCATGGTATCCCATGTAGGACCATCAGCAGTTGTTCCTGAATTTCAGTTCAGTCCTAAAGACAGTGCCCTCAAATGTGCAATTTCATTATGGGAAACAAGAAATCACAAGGAGTGAAATCAGGTGTGTGAGGAGGCTGGGGAACCACAGCAGTGTTCTGACGGGACAAAAATTGGTACACTGACGAGCCAGTGTGCACTGGCATTTTGTCATGGGTAATGAAATATGCAGTTCTGGTCCTGCCATCATTTAATCATTTTTGGTATGCTAGTTCACTGTCTGGCCTGGGTCAACAAATTTATGATTGAACAATGCCCTCATGGTTGAAAAAGATCAATAGAAACGCTCTTGATGTTTGACCTGACTTCGTCACTTTGTGTGGATGTTATAACCTTCAAATTGTCACTTCTGATTTAATCCAACAGTCTGTGGCACACAAATTGCTGCGTCTGGTGGTTGGTAAACAATCAAGCAACAAACTTGAGGTCTGCTACATGTTCAAAAATCAGTTGGCATGGTCTCTATTAGAGGTCTAACCTGCCAGCTATACTTTTTTGGTCATTAGTGTTGATTTTGTGAAGTTTCTCCTTGTTTTGTATTTACCACCTGTGGATAGATGAGCTGCCTACTCACATTCTTTAGGTGTATGCTATGTTTGACTTAGTGTGGTGATGGTGATGATAACAAAAACGTTTCATGAACTGCATAACTCTGAAATTTTGTAACTTGAAATTATGTAAGTATGTGTGTGTCTGTAGCGTATCTTGGTGGTTTCATTACCATGTGCTTGCTATGAGCTGTCAGCTGTGGTGCAACATAAAATATGTGTGATATCAGAAGAACCATAATGAATCAATGTTTGTGTAGATGTGAGGAGTACAGTATTCTGTGCAGTCTGTTGCCTTTCCTATTGCAGAGCAGGTAGACGGTACCTCTGTCACTGTTTTGGAGACTGTGATTGTTGGGGTAGCTCATTTAGATTCAGATGAATTTCCTGTCACAAATTTCATTAACCTTTTTATGTAGCGGCCATGGTGCACTCTACAGACATTTAATTCCTCATACAGTGCCAGCCGCAGTGCACCATGCCATTATGAATTCATTAACTCCTCCATTCTGGGTAGTAGTTGGAATTTAATACCCATCATCATTGAAGGGTTTTCAAGAGCATTGGGAAATAGGTCACTTGGTTATTGTCTTCAATACTAGAGAACTGTGACAGGGATTATGATGGATGTCACAAGAATTTTAATTCCCAGGCAGAAGGCAGGCTAGAGAAAGTTGCAATTTTTTTCACATCAGTAGGTCAGTATAAAAGTAATGCTGCTTAGCATTTATTTTGTAACTGCTATGATGCACAGTAACTACATGGCATCAGAATTATCACTGACAAGACATTTTACCATGTTTTCAAAATGGCTTCTTCTAAGTGTAATTTGGAAGCCAAGCAGTAGGAGAAACTGACTTCAACAAGCAAGTCTCAATCCAACGTTTCTTTATAGCATTGCCATACCTTGGGCCACATCTCTGTTTCTACATTTCTAGATGCTTCTGTGCTACCAGCTGTGGTAGATCTAAGTTTCGTATGATTATGTATACTGGTAAAGGTAATGTATTACTTTCAACTGGCCATTCCACTGTTCATTCCATCAACTCTGAGCAAATATGCTGAGTGTGACAGAGAGGTGTTTACTTTTAACAGATGAACAGGACAATATTTTCCCATTAAATGTACATCCTTTTTGTTTGAAGGGGAAAAAATGTCCTGCAGGGGGTATTTGAACTGAATAGTGCTTTGGTCCCAGTAGAATATTAGCATTTAAAAGGCCATATGCTAAAGGTTAAATTTCATAAAAATATAATTCTTGAACATGTGTTTTATTTTTGTTTCACTTGTTGACCATCATATTACATGTTCAGTTGAGTAAATTTTAAATCCAATGACCTACCTAGAGTTTGTTAAATTGTAACATTTTACCTGTATTTCCATCTCTTGCTGTTAGATTTCTAGTGCAGTTTTCTGTTGTAAAAGTTGCATATAATCAGGGCAATTGGCTCATTTAGAGCTCTGGACATTGTAAGTGTTGCAGCACAAATTCACATTGTAGTGTGTCTGTGCATTTCTGTTTGTGATGATATTTTAGAGAAGTTCTTAGTTCAAAATTTGTGTAGCAGCAATTTTAGATAAAAAGGTAGAATGTTTGTAGTTTTTTTATATTGTTTAACAGCAGAACATGTCACATTACATATTTCATAATGTAGACTTATGCATGCATGCATGTATTTTGTCATTTATTTTTCATCTTTCAACCAGGATAATTCCTCCCACTGTTTTGAGTCTGTAACCAGTTTAAACATCTGTAATGAGTTACTGTTATTTGATGCAGTGTAATTTACATGATCAGTACTGGCTTTATTCAACACAGGAACAAGAAATACAAAATATCAGGCTAGAGTATGTTTCACTAGTGTTCCTAATATACCATGTTATAAAACATCAGTATGGTTCATAAACAATTTGAGTTTTACATTTTCCATTCTGTGCATTACAATGCAATTTCTGTAATTTTCACCAACAAATAAACATAACTGTCACTATATTCATAATAATATTTTTAATACCACTAAACTCTTACATGTTTTGGACCTTATTGGCCCATCATCACAGAGTATCTTAATTGTTGTTCTATAAAACAATTACTTAATAGTGTTTTGATCTCTTGCATATGTAGAAGAAGTGATGAAAGTTCTTACATGGAGAGTGAATATGTGTAGTGGACAGAATTGTTACACAGTAAACTGGAGCAATGGGTGGGTGTGTTTGCACCTCACACCCACACACTGCTCTATTTTATTGTGTAACAATTGTAAAAATTCTGTCCACACATTCACTCTACATGGAAGAATTTCCATCAGTTCTACATGTGCAAGGATCATTAATGACTGTTTTTTAGACAATTTAATGTGCTCCCTGATGATGGACCAGTAAGGTCCAAAACATGCAGAGTGTAGTGTTTTTAAAAATATTTTTGTGAATCTAATGACAGTTATGTGCATTTGTTGGTTAAAATTACAAAAACAATACGAGGTTGAATACAATGTTAGTAAGTACAATTTTCATTCATCCCTCTCAATCAAAAATTAACACCAAAGTAGTAATTTTACCTTGAATGGAAATATATATTTGTTTAAATAATGGTCATAAATGGGTGGGCTCTTATCAAGAAAAGCTTACACTGGTAATTTTTATTGACGCCAGGGTGTCAAACGCGCACCCTTCCATAAAACGCCCATGACCTAAATGATCAACAATTCCCAGCTGGTCATGTTATATCCACGTGTTAGTACACTTGTAGATGGCAGTGTAGTTCATGTGACCTCATAGAACGTCATACCTGTAATCCATGATTCCAACCAATAGCACTGACGTACCCATCTGCTTCAGTACGTCTGTGATCCATGGTACTAGAACTATTTTTAACCTAGTTGCTTTGATTGCACATATTATTCAAGATGAAAGGAAAATCGACGCCCAATTTGTTTAGGGATGTTTATGAACAACCCTATACAGACACGACGCGTTGGAAGTTGTATAGAAGTACCAAAGGTCGGTATTATAATAGTAAGATGTATCTAATAGTGAGCCCTAAACGTATTTGACAGTTTTGTTCTGAATTTGTTTGAATTAGATCTAGTGACTACGGTATCTATTATAATGAAGTTTGCTGCGTGGTATTTTTTGAAGAAATAATTGTTGGAGCTGCAAGTATTTTTAACGCTTACATATACAGAGGTGCGGAATTTTAGTATACCTACTTCAGGAAATAATTTACATTTGTTGCAGCTATACTGTTTATTTCTTTTTGTTATGGGTTCTTATCCGTTGTAATTCACTTACTATGGTATGTTGTTGCATAAAGCATGTCGTGACAAAACATAACCTCAACGTGCCATGCTTCAGTTTCAAACAATACAATAGTTAATTGCTAAAGACGCCTTCACATCTAAGCGTCACTTGTAACTATGAAGTAAACCACACGTGACCAGTATTTGTCGTCGGTATATCAAAATTGATAGTAACTCTAGCCATGTGAGGCTGATATTGAAGGTAATAACAGCACACATATTTGGTACTGTTGAATTTTACAAATGATTAAAATATTTCTAGCATTGAAGAAGATATATTCATGATATTAAGTATTGGCAATAACTATTTATCATGTGGTGGTTACTCTTTTTAGCGTAATCTAGGAATCTTTAAGAATGTTGGTGGTGTATGTTTTGGCACCATTGGCCATCTTGTGGTTTTTTATGTATTTTGGTCCTTTAATGTTATAGTTTCAGTATGTCTTTTAATAATGAATTTAAATATATTTACATGTGTTTGTTAGTCACATTGTGTATATACTTGCTACATGCCAGTCATATAAAGGTGTATAGTAACATTCACACAGTACTCCATGGCCCTTTTTATCAGTTGTTTATTCTTAGAGCAAACCGACTGTATATTTATGTATTGGAGTGTTACCATCTAGTTGTGCTTTTATGTTGCATGTTTTATGTTCATCTTTTTCTTCAGTCGAAACCATAGCTCACAAAGGGCACAATGCCTCAATTTATACAAACTGTTTGTTTGCCCACAGTGCATATCTCAGAACATATTTTTTTGGAACCTGTATCTTAACCATGTCAGCCAATGTGTGAGCCAGTCTCTTACTCGCAAGGGTTTAGTATAAAGCAAATACAAGGGAAGATGAACCAACAGAATCAAATTGTAGGGTTTAAGTATGTGTAGAATAATGTGAAATGAGTACATTCCAGAGAGGCTAAGAGAATCATGTAAAATTTTAAATGTGTTGGTATGGTTTTGACAGTTGGATATTTTAATTATTGAGAGGCAGTTTTGTGACAGAAATTGTATGACATATATGGGAGAATACAAATAATAGTATAGCTGAATATTTTGACATAGGAACAGCAGACATGGTGTGACATAAATTTGAGGGTACATAAGGTTACAGCGGGTGCTGGTGATAGTCTTTATAGATGTAATTTGTTATTCCAGCTAATATAAATGAACTTTTAGAATATAAGTTATAACAAAATCAGTTTTATTGGTGAATTTATAGGGCATTTCTGACCCATTTGAATAAAATGTTTAAATAGTAATAATGGAACATATGGTACTGGGAAGTAAAGATAGGAGAGATTGTTCTGTTTTGTAGATTCTTATGATGGTATATTAAATTTAGGACTACTTGGTTTCTGGACTTTGCCCATCATCTAGTATTCTAAAGTCCAACCCCCCAACCCTTACAAATAACCAATTGTTTTGGAAATTGGGTCTGTTCCTGACCGTGGATAGAAAGCTGGTGAGGCACCTACTCTGTTGGACCTGTTAGAAAGAGCTGTTTATTATTTTTTGGTGTTTTGAAAAACACACTTGTCCCAAAAGAGAGAATGCATTTTAAATCAGAATGCTGAGGAATGAAAATAGTTGAAGATGACACAGGAAACTGAGAGAGGTCATTGTTGTACATTCCTACATGACATGTATGTTGAACTGAGAGTGTGTAATTGTTTCACTGAGGTTTATGGTACATACTGCGCACTGACTGAAAATTCATACTGAGAAGCAGTAATTAGCGTTTTGGGTGCTGGATCACAGTGTTCTGTGAATGAGTTGACGTATTAAATCTTTATTATCCCGGAATAGGTGTTTTAAATCCTCCAGCTGTAGGAGGTGATCTGGGAATACAAGATTCTGAATCTCCCACTTAGGTCTGGTGGCTGTGTTTTAGCTTGGGTATTCAGAAAGAATGCGGTAGCTAGCCAGCTGAAATGTGCAGGACACTGATGCATTAATGTGTTGCACAGCTGTTAAATGCTAAGCTATCAGATCACAACAATTTATGCAAGGAAGTGTTCAAGTAAATAATAGTTTGTGGTTATATGAAACATTGTAAGTAAATGTATGACCATTTGGAAAAATGTACTGTACTTCCAAAATTTAGCACCAGATATGTGTTGTATAAATGTATTTTACATTATTGTAATATGTGATCAGCAGCTGCCACTTGGCAAAGTCACACTTTTGTTGCCATTTATGGTGTGCTGCATAATGGAAACTGTTGTACCGATTGGTGCAAAACATCCCTTTTAGTTCATGTACTGAAATGTAAGTTACGTCTAAACTTCACTCAATACAGACAACAATAAGGTGCTCAGAAATTTTGTAATCTGTATTGCCTTGTTTACAAAATATAGTGTAAAGTTAAATTTGTACAATTTATGATAACTGTAAATTACTTTATTGGATAAATGTTGTGAGTAATAAATAAATTAAATAATCTTGACTCTGAAAAATATGTACAGGTAGTCTGGATATGATCCAGCGTCTGTGCTTATTGAAGAAGCTTCCAGTTCACAATGGTTGTGTAAATTCTATTTGCTGGAATGAAACAGGAGAATATATACTTTCTGGATCAGATGATCAGCATTTGGTTGTTACACATGGATACAACTTTAAGGTAATTGTTGTGTTTGATATACACTGAAATGTAATTGGGATTTAATCAAAACTTAAGAACAGAGGTGCTGGACTTATATGCTAGCAATGTGGATGTATTTAGTAGTTTTTGATTAAATGGATCAAAATTAATTTTGTTTTTTTATTTTACAGGTGTTAACAAATTTTAAAACAAGTCATCATGCCAATATCTTTAGTGCCAAATTTTTGCCTAGTAGTGGCGATAATAACATAATTTCCTGCTCAGGAGATGGCATCATATTATTTACTGGTTAGTTATTTACCTTCTTTTTTTTATAAGTTAATGCACTTTTAAATGCAGGAGTTGTTAATAAGGTGTGACATGTAAAGAGGTAAGAATTCTGTATTTATTTAGTATGAATGCATTGAATTGGGGATAAATTTAATGTAATATTGCTCATATATTGAAAATCACTGGAATGAAAACTGAACCAGTTCAGGTCAGTAATATGATCAAGTTTTAAAATTGCATTGCTCAAGTTTCCAAGTCTGTCCTCCAGTGGCACGAACACTGTGGCTGTGGAAATAGGTGTCTCAAGTGCAGAAAGCAAAGAGGTGCTCTGGTACCACAAATTGAAATCCATGGTATGGTGTGAAGGATATTTTATACAGAGTTTGTTAGTGAACCACCAATCAAAATGTCCATCTACAAATGGTGTAAGTTCTTTAGTAAGTCTGGTAGAGGGAAAGCTATGTTAAACAACCAGTCACGGAAGCTAAAGTGAATTAAATTCAAATGGCTGTCATATGCTTGCAGTCCAAGAAACTGGACAAGGCAAACTGCATGACTTACATGCCACTATCAACAGTACACAAAATTCTGCAATCTTTTTGAGACTGTAAGTTGCAAATACCAGTGGTTGTAACATTTAACAGCCCAAGACAAAGAACTTCACTGCATAGTTTGCTGTGACATTATTTCAGTTCTTGAAGAAATTTTTATATCAAACATAGTGTTCAGTTACAAAGCCACTTTCCATCTGCCCCCATGTTAACCAAAGTAATGTTAGAATATGGAGGAGTGACAATACACTTGCAGTGATTAAAGTCACAAGGGACAGACAAGTTTTCAATGTCTGTTTTACTCCATTCCAACAGAGAAGTGTTCAGGCTTTTCCTTTTGTGCCAGATACATTGTCACTGATGTAGTTCATTGTTGGAAGAATTCCTCATGCAGATTTTGGAAAAAGGGAGCCCTAATAACGTGCTGTTCCAACAAGAGAGGGCAGAGAGCTTTTGCATTTTCATGTTGTAGTACGGGTGGGACTTCTTGGATCAAAAGTTTCCACAGGTGGATTGGCAGAGGCAGTCATATTACTTGGCATTAAACTATCTGATAATCCTCCTCCAAGGTTATGTGTGTGATGCTGTTTATGTTCTGCCATTGCACACCACTTTGCCAGAAGTTACTGGGAGAATATGAACTGCTGCGTTTACAGTTTTACCTGCCATTCTTACCATTGTGCAGACTGAACTTTAATATTGTTGTGATAATTGAATGTTAACCTTTTTATATGTAGGTCATAAAAACTTGATCATATAACCTACAACAATAGGTTTAGTTTTCATTCTTGTACCTATTACTTCATTAGCAATATTACATTCAAATTATCCGTATTTTGTTTCATCATTGTGTATGTACTGATGACATGTATGGTATTCTGCAGTGTGTGATATAGTATGTTTGAATACCTCAAGTGTAGAAAATTGAATTAAATTTTATGAAATCATGCTGTTAAATTCTGTGTGAGATATCAAATAAACATAACTTGTCATGACTGGAAGTGGCACTTTGCTGAGTAATGGGGAACATATCTTTAATTGTTTAGCAACACAGTCACCAGAAATCTAGCAGAAAGGTATGGAATGTTAAAGGTAAGAAACGTAAATGCATCAGATGTATCATCAGACTTTACCTCAAAGTTACAAATGTACAAAATCCCCACTGTCAATGGTACTGCATTATTGACAACAATGCAGCAGATTGACACTTGCAGTCATGCTAAGGACTGCTTTATCTAGTAGACAGAGTGGGCAGCTATCCTGGGGCCTCCACCACACAAGGATTAGTGCTATGTGCCTAACCTTAGAGCAGATGAATTTTAGTTACATCTTTGCTAATTTTGCAACACTGAAAGCTACAAAAATATTTATGTGTAATTTTTTTATGTACTTATATCCAGAAGTCTTTACTTAATAGTTCAGCTTGTAAGTTTGACTCACATATGTGGGCAGTAGACACACATATGATGTATAGAGTATTTATTATTTATGTTGGTATGTTTGGCGTTTCAGACTTCTGGTTTGATTGTTTAAAGTATGAAGTATGTGTGTGGTTTTGTGATAGATAACTTTAAATGAAGGTAATTTGTAGACTATATATTTGCTTTTTTCATCCTTTTTGCTTTTGGATAGTATTCATATGTTTTGTACTGGTGACAGAGTTTAAGATCTTTTCTTTAAAGACCAAGTTAAGAGAGGGGAAGGTCCTACTTTTCTCAAGGCCCATTACTGCCTAAATTGGCCTAGTGAGTGTTGGTGGTAAATAGTCTTCTTGTCAAATGTAGTGTGTCTCAGTTCCTCTAGTCTTGCTTGCTGTGTCAAATTCAGTATGCCTCATTTTCTCTACCCACATTTTCTGTCAGATTCAGTATGCCTCAGATATTTAAGTTATGCTGGCTTTTTGTGAAATTCAGTGTGCCCCACTTTCTCCAGTCTTGCTTGCTGTCTGTCAAATTCAGAATACCATGGTCCTTCCAGTCTTGCTCTGTGTTGAATTGTGTATGCCTAATTTCCTCCAGTCTTGCTTGCTGTCTGTCAAATTCATTATGCCTCATTTCCTCCAGTTTTGCATACTCTTTCACATTCATTATGCCTGAGTTTCTCCAGTCTTGCTCTATGTCAGATTGAGTGTGCCTCATTTCCTCCAGTTGTACTTGCTGTCTTCAAATTCAGTATGCTTTAGATTCTCTACTCTTGCTGTCTGTAAAATTCAGTATGCCCCGGTTCCTCCAGCCTTGCTTGCTTTCTGACATACAGTGTACTTCAGAACATGCCTCAAGTGAAGGTCTGATGATATTAGGTGAGAGTGATGGAATTCATTTATAAGGGTGGAGCACCCATCAGATGGATATTCTTTCTCCCAGTGATAAGATGGTGGCTAAAAGAGGATGCTTGCCATAAGTTTAATATGAACTTTTGAAATTTGTGTGTGGTAGTTGCAAACTGGTATTCTCTACATTATTACCACTTTGGTTTTATTAGAGGTGATGACAGTGGATAGCAGGCAGAGTGGTGTCCTGACTGTGGAGTCCATGTTTTTTATCAGATACATTAGGTGCTGATTCCCCCACCCCCATGTCTGTACATAGCACATTCAGCAGTTTCTTTTTGGAGGTATTAAGTGTGGTATATTATCTTCTTAATATTTTTATCATTTTGAAAATGAAGGTGATATTGCACAGTTTTTGCATAATTACAGGAGGTCTTTACCAAACAGATATTATGTACGAATTACTTAGCTGGCCTGGAACTACATTCTTTCATACTCTGACCAAACATTGTTACTGATGACAGCAGACATGACTGTAACTGTAAGTGCTATGGCCTCATGGTGCCCGCATTTTGTTGAGTCCTTTATTTTGAAGTGATGTATGATGAGTTATCTGTGTGTCCAGATCTTACAAGGAAAGAAGAAACATATTACAACCAGTTCAACTGCCATTATGGCACAACGTATGAAGTGATAACCATTCCTAATGATCCACACTCATTTCTGAGCTGTGGTGAAGATGGAACAGTTAGATGGTTTGACTTACGCATGAAAGACAAATGCAACAAACCCCAGTGTAAAGAGGTGAGCGCAGATCTTTCTGAGGTAAAAATGATATTCCATAGCAGTAACCAGTATAACCTGATACATGGTATTTTAATATTGCAGGATATTATGATTACATGCCAGCGGGCTGTGACAGCTTTGTCTGTGAATCCTGTAGCACCTTATCAACTTGCAATTGGGTGTTCAGACAGTACAGTTCGAATGTTTGACAGACGTATGCTGGGAACAAAGGCCTCAGGTATACAGCTAACAACTGTTTGTAAGTGTAGGCTGTGGTCAAGTTTTTCAAGGATGTAAAAAAATGGCAAACTATACCATTCTGGATTCTGTTTATGAAATGATGTTTATGGTTTTGTTCAGGAGCAGCAGATGCTGGAGGAGCGCTGCGACCACTGTGCTCGTTCACTGTGCCCAGCTTTGAAGACCGATCATATCGAATAACGTCCCTCAGTTTCAGTCCTGAGGGAGAGGAGGTTCTTGTGAGCTATTCTTCAGATCATCTGTACCTGTTCAGTGTCAAGGTAAGGGTTAATCATGTGAACAAGTCAGTGTAATGCAGATTGTTTTCTTGAATTTAATTTAAAATTCTGGGCTTGGTGTCTTGTATTGCTGGCTCACTTGGTAACATATAAGCTATTGTTTTTACCCCTATTTAGATGAGTTGTAGGTTATTGTTCAAAGTAGGTTGGAGATGTAGTATAATTTCTTATCATTTGTAAATTGTATTCAGTTTCTATATAACAATATTGAAAGGTGACTTATCCTGTTATGTTGTCGGCATTAAAACAATAAAACTGTTATATTTATCAAACACTCAAACACAGCTTATAAGTGGTGTTTGATGGACATAATAGTAGGTTTTTTTTTATTTCTGTTCCTGCTGTTTCAATTACTTTTGCAATTCTGTGAAATCTTATGTCAGTAACAATGGTTCCATTCAAGTTCATTGTACCAAACTTATTCATGTGATACTCTTTTTAAGTAACCATTTCACTCTGGAAATATTCGCTACTATAAGTGTCTGCAAATAAAGAAGTGTTATATTTATCTCATATATATATGTGTGTGTGTGTGTGTGTGTGTGTGTGTGTGTGTGTGTGTGTGTGTGTGTGTGTGTGTGTGTGTGTGTGTGTGTGTGTGT
>Ga0268261_10003112_pt1 | contig 12089 bp, 4 predicted proteins | sample TergutNc150P1_FD_190353 | JGI IMG/M metagenome (GOLD analysis project Ga0268261, IMG submission 190353) | Nasutitermes corniger P1 segment gut microbial community from laboratory colony in Florida, USA - Nc150 P1 (SPAdes) (version 2) | ecosystem: Host-associated > Arthropoda: Insects > Digestive... | reverse complement strand
TGCCACAGTTACAGGAGGTTTGAACAGTATTATATATATATATATATATATATATATATATATATATATATATAAAATGATCAGATGTTGTTCCATAGTGGTTGAAATGGCTATTGCTATCTTTCATTCATGCATGTATGCATAGCCGAAAATTGCAGGTGACTTTTGACTGTCTGGTGTGCAGGTGCAAACAATAATCATAGTTGGCGCATTTATATAGATATCTGTAGAACAATAAATAAATGCCTAGTTCCTTTGAAACACTTGAAAGAACCCCGCAAGGACTATTTTTAGAAAGTAATTAATATCAAAAAACACACAAATGTTTTTCCTAGAGCTTTCACAATTTCAAGCACATAGTAGATATGTCACATCCGTCCTCTGTTTGTGTGTATGTAATAATTATGTTATGGGTAAGCACAAGTCTTAGGAAAGTCTGTTGTCCAACACATTGAGTTTCAGCTGGCACAGAATGTGCTGTCAGTACTCATAACTGGATGTAAACATCTAACAAGAACATAGTGCATTACACTAATTTCATTTACAAAATAGTAGTCTCGATGTTCAGGATTTCCACATTTTGTGATCACCCATTTCATTGCCACTGTCTCAACCTTTTGTGATTGGTTCTGACAAAGAGAGAGGAGACCATATAACTAGCAAGTTGGCTTCCACCCACCCTTCTTCTGTTCTGCAGATCACTCCCAGCTCATTGAAGCCCTTTATTTAGTGAGGTTTGTTGCTTTCATGCATTATTGAATAAGACTCTCCTTCAATTATTTGATGTGTTTTATGCTTCCAGAAACTATCTGTACTTCATTAAAGATACACACTCATGATCTTTAACTTCCAAAGATATTGTGTACCTTTTGTTACAGTATTTTGTAAGTTCTGGAACCACAAAGGCATTGTACATTAAAAATGCATTTTGATTTTCTTGATGGTTTTATCACTTGGAATGAATCACATATTTCAAGACTGCACTGTGTATTGCTTCTTCCTAATTAGCAGAAGCAGAAGTAGTGAGAGCCTAGTAAAAGTGTGAAACAGAATTTATAATCATCTGCTTACATGTGCTTTTCTGAGTTCTGATTGGATTTTAACAAAAATGAGTTTTATACTAGGCAGTCACACAAATTCTTTGTTGTGTGAGCCCATAATGTTTTCCAAACATAAATTTAGTCTGTTAAGCAGCTGATGTTCAAGGCAAAGTCAGCAGACAGTGCTAATGAATATAATCAAGAACCAATTTAAGGACCTTCAGTTATTGTCAGAAACATAAAACAGAGATGAAATTTCATTGTGGCATGTTAGGACTTGCAAACCAGCACTGTATTAGTGTAGGAATGTATTTTGTTGCAAAAAGGAAGGTACACCAGAGGGTCTCCTGACATGATAGTTTGAGTACTTAATTTTCACCACTACTTATTCCATTTACCCTTATTGCTATGCATATAACTCTGGCCATATGTCAAACTTCAGTACTGTTAAAATTTCTAATTACAAAATGATAAAAACTGCATTAAGTAAAGTAGTAATTTTTAGATTTGTAATATATGCTAAAAGTAGTACAAGAATATACAAAGAGTGCTAAAATAATGGTACTTAGCAATATATACAAACAGGTCTTACAGGTACTTACTGAAAAATACAAACAGTGCTGACATAATGGAACTTACTGCACTGTACAAACAGGTATAAAACTGTGGTACTTAATGAAATATATGAACGGTGCGAGAATAATGAAACTCACTTTAATACATAAACAGTTCTAAAATTATGGCACTTAGTTAAAGATATGAACAGTGTGAAAATAAAGGAGCTCACTTCAATATATAAACAGTTCTGAAATTATGGCACGTAGTTAAATATATGAACAGTGCAAAAATAATGGAACTCGCTGCAATATAACAGTTCTAAAATTATGGCACTTAGTTAATGTAGCAGAACATTTTTGGTACAATTATTAATCAGGTAAAATCATTGCTAGCCCTCAGTTACCAGCTGTTTGAAGCCATCTGTCATAAATTTCACTGTAAGGGTCTATTCAAGAAACCTTTAGTGAAAAGTAGGAAGGATTGGCTACAGAGATCTTTGAGGCAGAAACCTAATGAGCAGCTGACAAAGGGGAATAAAATCTGTTTGCCTGATCCCTGGAAGGCGTGGGAAACATGAAATATTCTTAACCCTTATCCTGCTAACGTGTAAAATTGGGTGAGTTCCTAATAATGCCAGCAAATGGCAGATAGGATTTAACTTGGTGTTTAAAGGGTTAATGTAACATACAGTGAAGGGTAATGGCCTAACACAAGCAAACCTTCCACCCAAGACCTAAAAAAAGGAATTTTCATACTGACGCTGGCAGTCAAGTAAGCGAGCAGGGTAAGTGAGATTTTTCATAGTGAGGTCACCTAAATCACAGATTAATAGTTATGGAGTGAAGTGACTGTGAGTTTTTTTTTTATAATATGATTTTAGTTGATTAACTAGACAAGAGCAGGCTTTCTACCTCAGAAGCAAATAAATAAATAAAAATAGTGAGGACTTTATCCAATTCGATGAACCCCATCTGTATCCCTTAAGAAGTTTCACCTACCATACTGGGTGTGTCAGGGCGTACAGTGTACATGTGGTGATCATGTAATTCAATACATGAACAGTGTAAAAATAATGGAACTCACTGCTGTATATAAACAGTTCCAAAATTATGGTATTTACTGAAACGTATGAACAGTATGAAAATAATGGCACTCACTGCAGTATATAAACAGTTCTAAAATTATGGTACTTGCTGGAATATATGTGGACAGTGCAAAAATAATGGAACTTGCTACTATGTATAAACAGTGCTAAAGAATGGAACTTAATGCAATATATATAAACCATTCTGAAACAATAGTATTCACTGAAATGCGTGTACAGTGCTGAAATAATGTTCTGCATATAGCCTTATTAGTAATATGCATGACCAAACGATCTGGCATCTGAGTAGGCTGGTTGCAGTTTCTGACCTAAGGAAGCAGAGTTTCACTGTGCATACTCTCAAGCCAATAACAGTATTCCAGTTTGTGAAAAGAAGAGAAGTTACATGCAAGAGCAACACTACAGGCGGTACAGGTCATGCAAAGCACTGGGACCCCATCCAAATGCCAGAATCAGTTAATAATTTATGCACTATTAATACAAAAATTATGTACTTAGTTTTGAATTCCTAACTTTTCAGTACTGCATGTAAAAAAAGTAGCCTGGACTACTTTAGTTGAGTTGTGCCATCAAACGTAATTTACCTCTGATTACGAGAATTCTTCGTGACTGAGTGGTCTCCATTTGACAAATATACATCAGACCACAAGTTCAATGATCTGAGGCTCCATTCAAGAGGCAGCTAGTGGCAGCCTTCTTCTACTACAAAAGTCTCTTAATGTTTGTGGTGGAACCTGATGTAGACATACTGATGCATTAGTGTAAAGTTTATATAATTACTCCCATAACAGATGCAAATGTCCCCAGAGAAGCATAATAGTGGTTACCAGAACAGAAATTCACAAGAGGGGGAGAAAACATGCTTTCAAAATTACACCAAAACCTCTTTTGTTTTTCTTTAAGACATGATATTCAGGTGGAACTGAAGAGTGATAGTAACAGAGCAGAAGAGAGAAGCAAGGTCACCTGCCCAAGTATGAGTTTTAACAAAAGACAGTGCTTCAACTGATTTAAGTGTGACTGAAATGGAATCAGGTACAGAAACTGATATAGGACAAACCAAAGTAACACAAATATGTGCAGTGATTTGAAAAGACTTATCAAAACTTATCCTCTCATTTGTTATTCGGTGTGCATGGCCAAACCAGCTTTATCTTTGAGCCTTAATGTAGTTAATTATATTCTTATTTCTAATTATGTTATTTAATTCATCATGTGTTTTAATTCACCATGTGCCATTACTGTCCATTGTAGGTCTGAATATTCTTCTTAATATCTTTCTTTTAGTTATTAATTACACTGATATACAAAATTTCACTTTTTACGACTATCAGAAACAAAATGTGCCAATTCTTATGTAAATTGAGGTGCTGAACAACAATAAAAATGCTTCATTAGCTACGGTTTTTGAGCTGTCGTATTGTACCTGTACTACATCATAAGTTGAAGGTTGCGTATAGCTCTAGTGCAGTCAGGCCTTCTTCGCCTGCAGATTGAACGTCAAATTTGGAGAACCACGCATCAAGGTCCAACAATAATCAGCAAGCATTGGTGGGCTCCATTTCCCTGTGTATCTGCCCTCCATTGCTGCAATGTCCTGGTGGAAACGTTCACCATGCTCGTCACTTACAGAACCACAGTTTTCTGGAAAGAAGTCCAGATGAGAACCCAAAAAGTGGCCATATCCTTTTGACATAGTGATTTGCCTTGTCTCTGCTGTCCCACTCGCACAGGAAACAAGGAAATTTAGTGTACCCTTGCTGCAGTCCAAACAAAAGTGCAATGACTTTCAGGTCCGCACATATGTTCTACTTGCATGTGTCATACTTTATGTATTGCAGTAACTGCTTCATGCTATCATCACTTTCTTTAATTCCAAATGCATATGCAACAGGAATGGAAGTTAACACATTTCCATTGTGCAGAAGAACAGCTTTAAGACTGACTTTGGAGGAATCTATGAATGGTCTCCATTCATCTGAGCAGTGGCTCATGTTTAAATGCTTTGAACAAGCCATCCACATCTTTACATGCCACTAGAGTGCCCTTCATGGTGAAGAATTCTTCCAGATTTTTTTGGCGATAACGATACAGAGTTATTTTCACGCCTTCATCCAAATATTTCTATTGTTTCATTCTGGATGCTAGCAGTTCGGCCTTTACCTTTGGCAGCTCCAAATTGCGTACTAGATCATTCAGTTCGTTTTGTGTAAGTTTGTGAGGTGACTCAGATGCTGGACCTTGGAAGTCTGGATCTGTAGGTTCTTCTTCGTGAGATCCTGTTTTCTCTGTGTCTTCCTCTTCCATCTTCAAATTCAAATTGTATTCTTTTGGTGGCTCTGGCATGGACAGATCTCCCCCATGAGGCACAGGTGTGATGGCAGAGGGTGTATTTGGATAGTCAATTTTTTGCTTCTTCTTTCTGTTCATACCACTTGCCACAGGAGGTGTCAAGCAAAAATAGCAATCACTGATGTAGTTTGAGGGTTCCCTCCACACCATTGGAACAGCAAATGGCATTGCCATTCCCTTATGATTTATCCAGTCTCCAAGACGTATTGCACATGATTTGCACACAATGAGTGGTGCCCACTTCTTGTCTTGGTCATCCAGTTTACACCCAAAGTACAGATGGTACGCTTTCTTGATCAGAGGCGTTATAGAACGCCTCTGTGACGCTAAGGTCACTTCCCCACACGCATAACAGAACAGGTCCTCACTGTTCACACAAGAACGAGACATCCTGTCCTACACCTGTGCTTCTACAGACTGAAACTGAGGCACTGCCTGGTGGCTGATGCAATGACCTTATCATGTGACCTTACTCTAGTCACAGTGTTAGTCACCCATGATTGATGACCTTATCATGTACACTAATCACAGCATTAGTCACCCGTGATTGTCATTTATGACTCAAACCCTAATTTGAAATCGGAACGCACTGTACATGAAGGCGGCTTCCTCTATCTTCAAAACGAGCTAAACAACGATTCTTAATATCATATTCGTGTTCAGCACCCACAAAATAGCCATGAAAGACTTATTTCATCAATGCTAGTTTTTGGCCGTAGATCAGTGGTATTTTCGTTTTGTAGATTCTTTTAGTAACCACATTTTGATTGCATATTTTATCACATGTCTTTTCATAGTCCAATATAACTTTAATTTGGCTTTCTTTGATACTAATTTGCTTTTAAATATTTTTTGATTGACATAATAAGATTTACTGCCCAGAGCAATTCCTTCTGTAGTTTCTTCTTCAATGGAATTATCTCCATTTACAATTGATACAAGATATTTATAGGACTTTACGTGTTCTAAATATCTGGAATCGATTTCTCTATCATTCAGTCCAATTTTTTTTTTTGAACACCTTCGATATTTAGTTCTTTGCTCATTAACAATTAATCCAAAATGTATTAATTTATTTTTCAATTTTTGCAGTGTATCAGTTAGGGATTGTTTTGTTCTTGTGGTTATAAATGTACCATCAGCACAGGCTGAGCACCTTTTTAATGCGTAGATATATTTCCTTTTAAATCTAGTTGCTTTAACATTACATCTGCAACTACAGTAAGTTGCAGGTACAGGATCTGCTATTTTACTGCAGATTCAACTTTAAACTCTTCCATGTATTCATTATTTACCTTAACTCTTGCTCTAACAGCAATCAAAGCTATTGATAACATAAAAACAGCAGCATTTCATTAATAATCTCAGATAACCACACAAGACATTTCAGAAGTGTATCAGGTGAATAAAATTTTTGGGAATACTGGACACTAACTGTGGCAGAATTAATTTGAAGTTTGGAAATAGAAAAGTAATTTAATGTACTTCATGCATTTTCCAATCAAAATGCTGTTGTATTAAAAATTAAATTGTTAATTCAATTGAAGAAATTGGATTCAGTTCAAATGAATGTCTTGGTACAAGGTGTGATGGTGCAACCAAAATGAGCAGTATATTTTTGGCAGTCATAGCTAGACTGTCTATCAGAGAGCTAAACAAAGAGAATTTTCATTGTGTTTCCTGTACCCTAATTCTTGCTGTCAGTAAGTGTGATAAAATATTTCTCAATTTACATTTTATGGCTGCACAACAGTACTGTAGCTTCCTTTGCCTGCAGTATAAAATGGTGGTCTCTGTTGAAAGGATTGATGTCTGTCTTGAGGTTACTGAAGAGTAACATTTAGAGGACTGGGTTTCAATGTATATTGATGTTTACATTCACACACAACACACTCCTTTGTGATTGTTTATTAACTGGCAACTAGTTTTGAGTATGGGTCATCATCATCAGGCCATTACACAAGAACATGAATGAATACAGAAACTAAGTAGTTTAGTTAATAAATGATCACAAATGAGTGAATTGTGTGTGACTGTCAACACTGATATACAATGTGCTTGTTAAACCAACAGCAATGTTTGATATTGGTCCTGTGGGCATGATATGTAACGTGCATTAAGGTTCCATTGTGAGGTGGCAAATAACAGTTGTCACATAAAATAATGACACTAGATAACAGAAGCACCTCACTTTCCTCTGGGACTTCATTCAATGTTCCATTCTTCTGTATCCTGCAAGGTTTAAAAGATCTGTAAAATATCTGTGTTCAGATATGACCTACCCATGTGTAAACTTCCTTTTGCAAACAAATGTCATTCATGCATGGATGATGTATGTAGGATAAACTAAAACCTATTATCACAATATGCATTTGTGTTTCACACTACTGTACTTATTAGTGTCAATGGCTATCACATTAGTGTGCACTTCTGATAAACTGCTTAATATTAAGGCTGCATATAACCAACACCAGTAACTGTAGTACACTGTTACAGCTGCAGCAGTTGTCCACCCAGGTAACAAATTACATACAAGTGGATTCTGACTTATGTATGACAGAAGATTGCTTCTTTCAGTATTGTTGATGAAGCATAAACTAAATTGAAGACTTCATCTAAACAAGGCTCTAAATCCAAACAAACAAACAAACAAATATACATACAAATCAACATTTTCAAGTAATTTACTACATGTGAAAAATGCTGAAATAACTCTCACATCTTCCTCTTGTAATTGTTTTTTTTTTAAATTTTAATACTAGATGTAATACATGTTTTTTATCAAATGATTTTAAGTCCTGGATAAACAACGTCTGTACACCTACGTTACAGGGTGCACAGAATGTTCTGCACATTTGGCAAAATGGGTAGCAAACACTACCAATATGCCAGTACATCAAAAGTTTCGGGAGAATACAGAATCATAAGTTCTTCCATCTTCATTTCATAGACCCAACACAATAAATAAAACAGGCTGATCGTATATCTCAAGCAGTTTTTTTTAAATTTGATGTGCAAACTGATGAAATAAAAATTAATAAGTTACATATTACATTAATTTTAAAATTCTGCTGAGGTACAGTGTAATATTCTGTGTGTTTAATGAAACATCTGCCTGCTCTGAAACAGTGACTGTATGAATTATGTGTAAGTTTCTTCAGGTTTCTGCTGATATTTCCAAAATTGTATACTAACAATTTTAACACATATACCTATGCACAGACTGTGAGAATACTGTGACACCCGTTAGTAACATATATTTTGTTAACGAGTGTAAGTTTTGATGGTGATCTGTTACAGAGTGTAAGTTTTTATGGTGATCTGTTACTAATGGTGATCGTGTTCGGGGTTTTTGCACCATGTGGCAGCATATAATTCACTAAAAATGTGGAGGTGTTTACTGCCCCCATTTTTATGGTCAAAGTGCATATGGCAGTGACCAGATTACTTCCTACTTATTTGCACAATGTGAAGAAGCAAGCTTGTAAGAGGCAAAACACTGCACTTGCACCACCAGACATCTTCTATCCATTCCAAAAACTTACACAGTGACAAGCTATGATTGTACTCACAAAAGGTTAATGTTTTAACACAGTTATTATATTGCCTGGCTATTTGGAGGTGATCCTAGCAGCAACTGCACTATGCCATCTGAAGCTGTGTACAATATTAGGAAGCTCAAGTAGCAAGTACTGTGGTCACTGCTGTAAGTTATATAGGCAGGCAACCCACTGGACCCCAGTGGGTGCCCAGTCCATGCCAATGACAACTGGATGGGTGACCAAAATGGAAAATACTTTTCATAACACAGGCTGCAGACTTGTCATAAATGTTATGGCCCTTATAATGTCCATTTTGGCAAAATTTCCTGTCCATACAGAGCAGTACCACATGGTACAAAAACCAAAAATCAAGATAAAAATTCATGTAGTCTTCTTTACTTCAAGTTTTTAGTAACAATCTGTGTCTCCACTAGTCAGAAGATGATATGAGACATGAGGCCTGTTGTTAACACAGTTGATATGAGGCTGTCATATTTTATAATGTATTTTTTTGTGCTAAATAGTATTACCATAGATTCGTTTAAAGTATTATATCTCATGTATAAAAATTTACATACTCTATTAATGTTTGCACAGTATTTTATATCACTTAGCCACTGGTGAACTTCGGTCTATTTACAGATAGAACTAAAGACTCTCTACAAATGATTGAAATTCATTAAAACATTTGCACAGTATTTTTTGCCTTTAATTTCATCATGATGTAGTTAGACTGCAATCTTGTGGCATCTGTGAGGAAGAGGGGGTAACAGCATGGGCGGTTGGAGGTAGCAAATATGCCTGCAGCAGAGTCTGTTTTTCTAAAAATATGAGTTTGTGTTCTTACCTCAGTACATTCTTTTGTTATATTTTGTGGCTATTGTAATGATGCACGTCCTTACACTGTATGCTGCTTCACATAATTGACTGTGAAGAGGAGTGCTTTTTTTCAGTTAACAGCATGCAACACAGACCAGCACTCTGTAGTTGATTGTAACCAACTAAACTGTCACCACTCCAGCACCTCCTGCAGGCAACTCCAAATACAGGGAGTGAAATCAGTTCTTTGAACAGTGCCATAAGATTGCTGTGGATGCTGTCTGTGATATCATGCATCATGTTTGGTCTACTTAATTATCATAAATTCTAAACATGTTTCTGTATATTACATTACTGATTCAGGTGACTGAATCACTGTTCACAGTAATGGTTTTGTGTACTGGTTACAAGCAAGTGCCACTCAAAATAGCAATTAATCAAGCACATAGGATTTAGTGTCAAAGATACTAGCCAAGTAGCAAAGATCCTGACCATAAAGTTGGGCCCCACCTAATATTAAATATGTATCTTTCACCAATAATTCAGTAGTTTATGATGTATTTGCAGTTTTCTTGCCACTGATTCTTGTCTTAAGACACGGCAATGCTTAATACAGTATCCTGTATTAGTACAAATATATTGGTTTCAAAGTAACAGCTTTTAATGAAAACGTTCAGATATAATGAGGCTAATAGGCACTTTTCGTGACTATGCAAGCAGATATAAAAAGTTGCAGAAAAGTAATCTGTAGAAATGAAATATTTATCCAGTAAATTGATATATTACAGCACATTTTCATGTATATTCTGTCCATATTAGTAATAATTAAAAAAGGTGTAGTGCAGAGCTAGTGTTCTGTTCCTGCAGCAATTATTTCAGTCTTGTTGTGCTGCTGTGATGTTGCACCACTGGGCAAGTGGCTCCTGACATTTTGATGGATCATAGTGCCTTCACTTTCTGGGTTAAGCAATCAGTCCACAAACAAGAACTGCTTGACCCTGAAGCTGAAAACACTGTGACTGTCAAAATATCGAGACCTGTTCACCCTACAGCACACCATCACATCCCAGAAGACTTGAATCTTTGGTTACTTCTGTCTACTGATTCACAGCTACATCCTGGTGACCGCAGCAAAATCATTAATTTCTCACTACAAGAATATATTTAAGACACGTCTTATTGATTGCATTCTTCTTGGGATTAATTAGTAGGGCCTTTAAAGTAAAACTGTAGAGGCACATGACCTTTGTGATATGTTCCAGTTTAGACAGCAGTTTGCTGTCACTGAAAGGGGCTGATTGCCAATGATCATGAGAGTCTGTTTTGAATGGCAAGTCGTAAGGGAATGCCAGCAAAAAGACTGAACAAAAGCAACTGTGGATAAGTTTGGAGATGAGAATAATCTCTTGCCTGTGCCAGGAATCAAAGCCAAGATCATCAAGCTAAACGTGAAAGTTACTATTAAAATTACTGTCACTTCATATGTGATATCACACAGTTTGTTACCAGACTAAACGGTGTCACGCCGCGGCAGACAATGTAAATACTTGTAAACATGTGGAGTGCAAATCCCATAAGGATGCTATAATTTCAGTCACCTACATAAGGACTTCATGGATAGCCACTAATATAGTAAAAGTTTAAAGCAGCTGCAAATAACTGATTTTGTGATTTATTACCTGAAAATGTAGCATGATTTTACTTGGTCAGCAGGGTGGTTTGAAGGCAGAATGTTAGCTTCTATCATGTACAATCCTGAACTGTACTTGTTGACTTTTCATGTAAATTTTGAGAAATTTCTGTTCCAGTGTTATTCTTACAATTAACACAATAAAGAAAAAACTGAACTTCTGTTACATTTATATCTAAATAAGATTAAAGGTAGACATCAAATTATTGTGCAGGTACACCAGATGTTTACAGATTGTAATCAGGGAGTTCTCAAACATTAGTTGTTACCATAAACATCAGATGACCTTTCAGGGTACAGTGATGACTTTACTTGTTATTGAATGTAAATGGTCAGAGGTCCAAAGTCAATAAAGCTGCCAAAAACATGCACTAGTAGTACTGTTCCTGGCAATTAACCCTGAGCCAATGGAGTGTCCTGGCAATTGAACCCTTGGTCCCAGAAAATTAAAAAAATCTCTGGTATTCCAGTTGCAGTTCAGTTGAAGAGATCAAAAGATGATGAGATACCAACTCAGAAACAGCTGATCTAAATCACTTGACACTGTGCGTACGTAACTACCTAACAGACAACAAACAAACACCATCAACCAGTATGTATATCTTCTAGTTTTATTATGACAAAATTCAAGGAAACATTCTCGGGCTTACAGCCATGTCAGGTGATTCAAATACACCATTGTTTCAGAGACTGACCTGACAGTGGAGATGGCATTGGCCTGTGCGACATCTGTCGATTTAAACCACTTGATGTGGTGGTAAGCCCAAGAGGATTTCATTTTAGTCCACACACCAAGTAATGCTGAGTGTAATATGCTATTGTCAGTACTCTTCAGAATTTGTCAAATCAGGAGCAGGACACAGTGTGTGCTACATACCTGACCTAGCACATTATGAATGTTACAAGATTATGATGGTTACATTGGTGTAAATAAAGAGCATTCAGGTGCACATGCATGGTTGCTGGTAACACCCCCCCCCCCC
>Ga0268261_10003111_pt1 | contig 12091 bp, 8 predicted proteins | sample TergutNc150P1_FD_190353 | JGI IMG/M metagenome (GOLD analysis project Ga0268261, IMG submission 190353) | Nasutitermes corniger P1 segment gut microbial community from laboratory colony in Florida, USA - Nc150 P1 (SPAdes) (version 2) | ecosystem: Host-associated > Arthropoda: Insects > Digestive... | reverse complement strand
AAACATGTAGAGGTGTTTAATTTTACAGAGTTTATATAAGAATTGTGTATCAAGTTGGAACTAATAAATGAATTATACTATGATGCACGGCCTAACAAATCTCAAGATAAGTAACTACATGTTTCGGCCTGCTATTGTGGCCATCATCAGGTTACAGTCACTAATGTTAAGAGGTATACAATATGCTTAATGTAGGGTGATGATGAGATCTCGTTCATCTAACATTTATAATCTAGTCTAATCAATCTAGTGCACACTATCAAATATTAATTTATGCTGTGATCTGATTTTATTTTATGGCACACTATTTTCAATTATAATCAATTTTAACATTCCAAAGACATTGTGGTGGAAAATAAGATTTGCCAAGATGACCACAGTACGTTCCATGTTGAAACCAGCCTATGTGAAGACCATGGAAATAAATAAATAAATCAATCAAGAAGCTTTACAACCCTCTTTCAAATTCTGTCGGTAGAGTTTATGTTACATTGTACAGTGTATTGCTGTGTAGACACATGATTTATATAATAAAATTAATTTATTAAGGCCAGTGATGACCCTGAATATGTAGCCTAAATTTAATGAAGTGATGTTTTATACATATGTGTGGCAGTGATTATATGAAGACAGTGTATGAAGCATATATCGTGTATGCAACTTTTAACTGATACTATCAAAGTCTTTCAAAGTTGCCAAGAAACCGTTCCTATCAGTGTTGGTTACATAATTACAGATTTTTTTTTTTCTAAAAGGCAAACATTACTGAATACTCAGTCATAAAGGATATTATTTTTAAACACCAAAGAAAATTAAAATTAACCTTTAAGAACCGTGCGTCCTATATATAGGACGGGCATACCTCTACCCTCCAGATGTTGCATTTTATATATTTTTTTCAACAAATATAAGTACTAAGTATTTTAAACATGCTGAACACTCTCTGTTTTTCTCTTCAAAATGCTGTTTATTTCATAATGCTACCTTTTTTGGTTCCTGTATTATTCACATTTTACATACAGGTGTGCTAAAATTTAAATGTAAAACTCCGGTGCCAAAAGGTTAACTAAACCTTTTTAAAAAAATAACTAAACTCTACTTAAAAAATGAGACAAAAAATAAAACAAAAAGATATTTTGGAGATATTACAGAACCTGGACACACCCAGCACACCCCATATGCATGCCTATGATCACCATCATGGCAGCAACCAAAAAGTTTGGGTAAACCTTATGTGTTTAGGATGGCACCTACAGTGCCTTCTTACTGTGTAGTAAGTGGTCCCAACTGAACACCGAACCAGCTATAGGACCTTTGTTCATATGAAGTATATGATGCATACTCAATCCACTGAGATCTCTAACGAAAGAATGAACATCACTGGAATTCCAAGTGTGCTGACCAAATTTTCTCTCAGTTTCCACTGCACTACTCTTCACTCACTGATACAGTATCTTTATGAGGCTCACTTTTGCCATCAAGTCAGATTGCTTCATCAGTCATTGTACACGTTTAGACAGCTATTGTGAGGACCTCTTCTATGCCTCAAAATTTAATTACATACACAGTTCACTTTATGACTCTTTCCTACAACTGCAATGAAATTATAAAGGTCTGCAAATTCTGCTGGTGCCTTACCTCCCACCCTCAATCATGCCTTCCAACCTCCCAACTAAAAACACATCAGACATCCATGTTATTTATTATGGATTTTTTTACACTTCTCATTCTGTCACTCACTACCTTAAAGGTGACACAAGCTTGAATGAACACGAATAACATGATTGCAACTTCAGACAAGTAGTGACCATTCTACAGTTAGGTCTATAAGTAACTCACAGCACAATATCATAATGGCAGTATGTCTGGAATAGTGAGCGCAGTCCCACAGTAGCCATAGCCTAGCTCAATATAAAAGCTTACTTTAGCTTTCAGACATTGCACAGCTTGGCTAGCACGACCAAGCATACGACACTGCAAAAATGCAGTGCACAAACAATGAAGGCTATTTAAAACTTTCAGTCTACAAGCAGTCACCCAGAGCATTCCATTAATCCAACTCACACAGGTCTGAACAGGTGGTGAATTATTGAATATTGCTGATTACTAGACAGTACATATACTGATCATATCCTTGCAGGTAATTTTTTGTTACTGTTCCTATACTTGGGCTGTAAAACTAATCGCAAGAGTATTCCATTTGGACTTCTTCATCTACTGGTTCAGGGTCACCACAACCCTCTAATGTGTATTGTGGAGGCTTCATACCTGAAGAAGTCGACGGAGTAGAAGATGCAACAATGGCAGACATTCTTGTACACTTTTTTGAACATGTCCCTGAGATATGCCGCTTTCATTGATGAAGTTTTTTTTTTGTTGAAAGCAAAGTTTCTGGTCTTGGGCTACTCTGCTCAAGCGCTGGATTATCAGGATTTCCAAATTACTGGACACTAGGTTACAGGAACTTTGCTGTGTATACCACTTCTTGCCATTTCTTTTTCTTCTTAATGACAGCCCATTCAAGATAAAATAAAACAAGAAGATTTGTGTCTTCTGGAATGCTATGCCATGTAGACTAGTATATAGTTAGTGACATTCTGAAGGACCATCCAGAATCTTCATGGTCAGGTACAATGATATCACGCAGTCTTGCAGGCAGATACGACATTTTGGAGGAAAAATGTCTCCTGCAAGACTGTACGGTATCACAACGCTGAAAACTACAGTCTGAACTTGTATAACATAAGGAAATAGTTGTAGGCTACTCAGTGCATTAAGGGAGACAAAATAAAGTACAATCTCATTGGTACAGACTGTAGTGATTTAAAATTATCATGGTAAATCACACTTAAAAGTACCATTACATTTTATATGATATATACATACACAAATACACACACCATTATGTCTGAAGTGTCTACTCCAGCGTAATGATTTCCACATTATCTCCAACTCCATGTTTCTCCTCCTCTCTCTCATCTTTTACTCTGTCTTGTCTAACTGCACTGGGTCCTCCAACCCTCTTTGCTCCTACTGGACTTCCACCTGGGACTTTTCTGCCTATTTCTGTTATTGAAACAGAGTCCTTAAATTTCTTTTTACTACATCCATCAGGAGTGCCTTGTTGCTTGGGAGTGATAGTTATTGAAGAAGGAATGGTGACAGGTAAGTCTAATGTTGTTGATTTTGGTTTTGTGACTATTTTCAACTCAGTGCTTTGCTGATGAAGGTGACTCAACACAGGATTGCTAGCTGTTGTAGTGGCAGACTGTGGCAAAGTGGGTGTGAGAGTTATCTCATGTCCAATGTTTCTCACTGATGCAGGACTTCTGGAACCTTTAGCTCCACTCTGGCTTTTATAAACACTGCTTTCAGGACTCTTATTTTTTATAACAGGTGATTCACTAATTTGGCCTCTTTGAACATAGCTCTTTGGAGAGGCCTGAGTGTCTTTATAAACAGAACTGTCCTGTCCAACTAGATTGCTCTGACTTCTGGACACAGCAATCATTTGAGTCTGACCACTCAAAATGAAAGTATTGCTAGCTGAAGTAGATGGCAAATTACATCCACTGCCTTGATTAAATGACCCCAATGCAGTTGCTGTCTTTGAGGGAATATCACGACTTTTGGTAACTGGACTACCATCACATCGCCCCTGAATTTTGGAAATATCACTCTGGCTGTCTTTGAAAGAAGATGCTACTTTAGTGATATCTTTAGAGTCACCTGATTGATCTTGGACCTGACTTCCTAGTAATGAAGGTATGGAATGTTTACGAAAGTTCACAAGCTTTGGGGCCGATCTTGTTGATGCTGTAGTGTTTACAGGTGTGGCAGTGACCTGACTGATGGACACTCCCAATGTTCGCATTCCCTCATTGCTTTTCAGCAGCGAAATATATGGATTAGGATTAGATGATGATTTTGGTGGTTGGGGAGTGAACAAAGCTTGATCTTGTGGGGCAGTATATAATGAAGTACTCCCTGCCAAAGGTATCTGAGAACTTGGCTTGGACACTGATGACGAAGGATTTAGAACAGAGGAACGGTTGCTAGCAGACTTCGCAAATGCCTGTGATGCTTGGAGTTTCTGCTGTAGTGAAGGTGTTGACTTACTACTCACACTGTTGCTGTATTTTGTTGATGATGATGTTGAAGTACCAGTACTGCAAGGAACAGATGGCTGAGACAGTGGTAAAGGAGTTATTGATATACTAGTTGGAAGAGAAGTGGTAGTACTGTGTGTAGACTGTTGACTAGAAAGACCTGATATTCCTTTGTTTCCTACAAAACTGTTGTTACTAGATCTGACTGCTCCAGGTGACTTCTGTGGTTCACTTGTTGGAGTGTTTGGAATTATAGGTGTAGATATATCACTTCTACCTGTTGAAAAGTGGCGGAGAAATTCCGCTTGATATCCACCAATATGAGAGTGTAAGTTCAAAAAATTAAGTGCTGCAACTTGTTGATCTAACATGGCAGGAAGTTTTGATTGGACAGCTGCAGTAATGAGAGATGGATCTGAGAAAAGAGTGTGAAAGGGATAGTATGGCAGTGGTGGTGTTGACAAATTTGGAGGTATTAAGGATCCCAGCTGCTGAGGGGACACATTCTGTACATTGCATTGAGAACTTGAAGGATGAGATCTTGAACTCAGTGGAGTAACACTTCCACTGACGTGGGATATACTAGGAGGTCGACCACGAGATCGAGGTGGTGGTTGTGTAGATGAATGATGTGAGGCAACTGCCGGTTTCGCAACAGTTGTTGCTGTCTTTCGTTGCTGATGTGCAGGCATATTGGCACTGGCCCATGTAGTGGCTGGTAGCATGGTGACAACAGGCTGAAGGAAAGAACAAACAGTTACTATAATCACAAAAATGGGCAAACTAAATTAAAGAATGTGGTCACATAAAAACAGTCTTCAATAAAAGCTCCATTACTATAATGCATGCATTAAAAAAAGACAAATAATATTTTCTTGTATTCCAGACAATAGGAAGTTAAACAAAATGTTTGCTTAAAATTTAAAGCAACTGCGAATAGCATTATATATATATCTCGCTGAATTAATTATTTAAATGACTGTCCACCTGGCTCACAGTAGTAGCTGCAGCAGTTGTGACAGGGGGGCGGACACCAGTTCGACTGGCTATTAATTCTTTCTGGCAGAAACGTATAGCCTGGTCCAACACTTCTGTTTCCACCTGGCAAAAATCACAAAATTACCGATAAGAAATTGTCTAATACAATTAATGCTTGTAATGTGTGTGTGTGTGTGTGAATGAAACACACAATGTAAAATGTCATATGATTTTTTTGGAATTCTGTACTGATTCATGATTGTATTTGTATAATAATTCCTTTTTCATTTTCCACACATTGTTTGTCATCTGCATTATTTTTTTTAAACAAATGCAACATATATCAGAATCTCTTTGTCATGACACAGAAAAATATTTCATTTGTTCAGCTATCCCAGTATCATTCATTAAGCTGTTGGAATAACGTTCTTAGTGAATTATGGAGTCCTTTTTTTGGCTCCAATTGAGAAGAGTTCACCTTTGCTGCAAATGCACTGCATTATCAGAAGGGTCCAACTCTGGTGGCCAAAGGTAATGTTTTTCACTAATGACATTTTTATATGTTAAAACACAGCTGGCAGTCCTGTACAGCTGAGAGATTTAAAAAACCATATCGCTGATGACAACATGTTACTCCTGATTTAAAGTATCCTTGCCAAAATCACAGTAGCATGAGATTTAAAACCCCCACCCCAATATGGTGGTTAATAAAGTAATATTCAGTAAATACAGCAAATGACTGTGCATTTACACCAGCTAAAAATGAAAAAGGGCAAGTTATTTTCAGTTTCTTATAATATATTCTGACTCTCACATTGGCAAATACTGCAAATTTAATGGAAATTCAGTATTATCACCTACATTACACACTAACTTGAAGGCATAATATTTATTTTGTTCATTTCTGTGCCCTGATATCATGCAGGAGTAACACAGTGCTAATTACTAACCTAAGTGTGCATTAATCAGTCTTTTATATGAAATAGCATAATATTTAGTTTTTAATTCTGTTTTGGTTCCCTAGTTCCTTTTCACACTACCTCAATGCACAGAGTCCTTCTTGAGAATCCAATACTTGCTCAAGAAATTCTCCACCTTTGGAAAACCACAATGTTCACTGCCATGTTCACCAAACCACTGGCCTCTATTCTGAGTCATATTAACATAGTCTGCATCCTGCCACCATATATCTTTAAGGCACAATTTAATATTATTCTCCCATCTACACTTAAGTCTTACAAGTGGCCCTTTCTCTTTGGGATTTCTGATAAAAACTATTGTTTAGTCATTGGCATTCTAATTTAAATTGTATTAAATAACACAGCAGACTTCTAAAAAACAAATACCAGTACAATATCAATCATAGCTTACAACATAACATCAGGCCTTCAACCAATCACACATGTGGGCACTGAAAAAATATAATTTGAAATCACATAATTCAAAGCCCCCCCTTTATTCCCACTATCGCTTTGAATTAATTACATTTTTCTGTATGTGTCTTCTTACAGAACACACCTTTGTATGTTTTTTGTATGCTTCAGACAGTAAAGATGCAAAAATGGATTCCTTCTGTGGCATATGTCTTTGGATTCGTAGGTATGCTCGGTATATCTCCACTACCAGTCCACTTGTTACGGGTCCATCACGAAGTTTTGCTCGTAGTGCTTGCAGTGCTAGTGTCAAGGCTTGACGATACAACTGTTCTCTTTCAGAATCACGAAGGTACTTTCTGCAAAGATTTATAAAAACAACTAACATTCATAACTGTACATTAAGAACTTTGTTGCAGTTAAAACAATGGGGGAAGGATCAGAAGGGACAGAATGTATATTATCACAGCTTGGTGCTTCTACAATGTGTTTAACAGAAGGTTTATGCAATTCTGAGTTGGGTCACTCCAAGCCACATCAAGTAACAAAAGTGCAATCTGTTACCCAGGTCACTGAGATTTCAAAGACACTTCATCACCTTACACAGCACACACAATTCAGTGGCAAAAAATCCTACTGTCCTCAACATAAGAACATACTACCTGTCTTTTAGACCTGTACGCCAAGTGGCTTTAAAAAAAATCATTATATGAGGTGTGCCTATCAAATAATGAGGCCAGCTTCAAAACAGTACATTATTAATTATATATACATGTTACTTCTTCAAAGTAATTTCCATCAGAAGCCACATATTATTCCATACATCATTCCATGTCTTGCAATGTCCCTGAAGTCATTTTGTTACAGTGATTTAAGTAACTCTGACAAAACCAAGCTTTTTAGTCTTCAACCAGTGTTAAAAAATCTGCATCTCCTCCAGTTCTCTCCAAAACTGCAGAACAAATTTGCTTTCTTGCCAACTTATGATCTTAACCTAGGTCCTGTGGGACCATTTTTTCTACACACACTTTTTCCGTGTTGAAACTCGTTAAAATTTGTGTCACCATTTCCTTGCCCATATTCAGCTCCCTTCCTACCATTCTGATGCATAAATAATAATCTATTCTCACAATACTTTTCACTCTTCCATGTTTTCATCAGTTTTCATTGTTACCATACACCTAGGTTAACTGGCACCTTCTCAATGCTCTCTTCCTTCTGAAAATATTTTGTGCCACTCAAAGCACATCAGCTGTTGATAGGGATCTTCTACATTGGCCTCATATAACAAATTTAAGGTTTTAGTGGCAGTTCTCTTCAGTTTTACTAGAAATTTGATGTTAATTTGTTGATCAGTATTTATCAAGCACAAACATGGAAGGTAAAAAAAAAAATTTACAAGAAAAGCTCTATCACTGGACCCTTTGTCAACATAATACAGCGTGGCTTGGCACAGGACTGAGGAGACGTGCAGCAGTTAAATAGTATATATTTACTTACATAATCAACAGTGAAAGTCAGCAGTTGTTGTGCATGCAGTCTCATTATTTAACAATGTATATTTGCATCCACTATAGGAGGTGTTTTGCTGCCCTCCTGTTTCACTATGATCTTAGCATTTACAAATATGCTGTAATAAAATTTAAAGATATCCATCTTCAGGGATATGACAATGTGAAGACTGGAATTTGGATACCAAAATTTCAGGGTAGTAAATGAAGAATGTGTACATGTTTTGTACTTAGAACTACCCTGAAAACGAGGGCAGCAAGTTCACTGGAAAAGATACTGGTGCTGTACAATGCCCCCACCCACCCACCCACCCACCCACTTAATCCACTAATTCAGGAATTCTTGACCCTTGCATTAGACTATATTAACATTTTAAGGATGAAGCACAATCTTCTTTATACAAGGAATCAGTCTGTACGGTGCTGTAAACACTTTCCACCACGGTTATAAAAACCAATCAGTTAATGACTTATAAAGCAAAGGAGGCTGTCTTTTCTGAGATCCGTACAAAACACTCAACGCAAAGCAAGCACCATGTAGAATTTTCGAATGTTAAACTTGGTGGTATATAGAGAAACTGCTAGGCTTTAAAAGGTTAATATTGACAACAATTAGGAAATTTTATTTTACATTTCTTCACAGAAGTGCAGCATCAAAAATGGGGCACTATCTGCCACTCACAAAACAACTGTCTACAAAGACACAGTTACTTCCTATTTATTTAAAATGTTCATCTTGGAAGCTCAATGAAAATTCTGGCTCATAAATGTATCGATTAAAAATGAAAAACATGAAGTTTGCATATTGAGGACACACAAACACACACTTCAGCATGAGAAGTGATGTAAAATAAAATGAAAATTGCCAACATATGTAATGGTTAGAATTCTAATAAACTAACTTGTCAGCTTCAGGAGTTCGCCTCAGCTGCAGACACAGCTCCAGTAACATCCTGTGATCTCGTACTTCCCGCAACACTTCCATCAGCAGTAGAACGCAGCGGCTCATATGGGAGGCAAAACTTCCTGGACGGTCAATCTCCGACACTGGTATACGCCACACTCCCTATTCCACATATGGAACCCTTTATGTGATAGTATTCATGTGAAACAAATAGCCAAATAATGTCCACAGATTTAAACAAAATTTACTGCTAAGATTAATTCTTACCAAAGGCAAAGCTGTATTAATAACATTATAAAAATGCCTACAAAGTATTTATTGGAATTATGTAAGATACCATTCCAAGAAAAATCACTGAGGGCTGAAAAGCAAGGACTATACAAAGAGCATAACAGACCTACCCACACATTTGCTCACTTTTGTGCAACTATCTCAAATGCTATTTGACTTATGGGAAATGTATAATGACATGGAAATTGTGTTCCATTTCTCTCCACAGTTTCTGCTGAAAACATTTTTTACTACAAGAAATACATAGTAAGTTACAATATGCATGAAGAAACATTTGTAGTCTTCATGTACAGAGTATGTTTTTGTTGCCTGATTTTGATCAGGGTTCAAATGTATCAACACATTTTATTAAAACTCTGTAATATAAAAATGTCATGAACATTTGTTAAGTGGTACTTGAGTTGTTATACAGAGACAGGTGGGTGAAGGGCTGGAGAGACAGATACAGGCATGGTGAAACTCGCAGGTGAATTTCTGTAACTTCATGTGCTGAAACATGTTACTGAAAAACTGTCAAACAAGTCAACACTTTTAAAAAAACTTCAGACGGACTAGGAAGGCAAGAACTGCAACTCTTAAAAAGGTTTTATTTACTAGTGCCTTATTAAATGAGAAGAGAGACTGAGATGAGCTGCAATAAGGCCATTACAGGCTAGTGAGTCCTACAAAATTGCTGATATTAGAAGTTACTATCACAGAAAAATTACTTACATTTGATGTTCTAAGTAATTCAGGTGACTACCAAAGTAACTGGGTGTAACGTGTTTTACTTGAAAGTGAATGCACAATATCTTATGCCAGCAGCCAGCAAACATCACGTACACAGACAGCTTACATCAACAACATGGGCAAGGTGGATGGGTTACAAGGTTGCATAACCAACAGCTGAATATATAACTGGCAATGAAGAGGAAATCCTGGAAAGATGGTGGCTTTTCATAATATTCAAGGGCCACAAAGTACAACTTTGTATAAAATTTAGTCAAAATCTGTCAATACAAAGTCAAAAGTAGAAGTACACTTTATGTTTAAAAATGACACCAAAGGGAAATAATAAACAGTGATCCCCATCTTCTAAACCTACTGATTAATCTGTGTTGTGGAAGGTGTTCTATACATATCCCTCTATTTTGTCTTCACAATTCCGTTATTTGTATTTTTAAATTTGCCAATAACTCAGATTATATAACCAGAAAATAGTCATTAAATTTATGTCATCTTACAGTGTTTCCCTGTAGGTCTGAAGGTCTTTGAACAAACAGCTTGTTCTATTTACAGTCCACATATGTTAATAAACTGCTCTAAAGTGTTTTCAGAAAAATCAAAGTACAGTAATCCTTCAGTACTTTGGATCTTGGTGCTTTTGATCCCCATATGGTCCAGTCAACTTCAGACAAAACAGAAGCCACTCTTCCCTTCAAATGATCTGATAAATGCCAATATTACAATGTAGATCTGATAAATGGCCTGGACCACCTGTGGAAACCTGAAAGAATCAAACTCTCTGAGCTAGATGACATGGGTGAAGACAGGAGAGGCAGCCAGTCTATGTTTACATCTTCTGCAGTGAGGATATGAGCTTGTGAATGTCACAGATGTGAGTTACGGTTCAATTCTTGAGTCATGTCTTTTTGTATGTAATGTATACCATAGTGCTTCCCCACACTGGTCCAAATTCCTGGGTTATCCAAACCATCCCTCTCCACAATAGCTGTTATTAATCTTTCTGTTAGTTTCTGTAAAGATGGAGACAACACTGAACCACTTCCAGTGATACAAAATAGAGTGATGTTCCCAACATCAGAACAAAAAAGATCATGTACTTTAAGTTTGCTGCGTACAAGTAGCTGGCATGTTTAGCAGAAAGGACATGCTAACATCCATACTCAAGTTTTTATTAAGTATTTGAAAACATTAGCCACTATGACACAAAGCATCTTCAGTCTGAAAAAAGACAGTAATAAAGATTATTATGGGATTTGTGGGTTCATTAAATACTGATAAACTTTCTGACCCTGGTAACAATACAGTGTTGAAAAACACAATAAAATGTGTTCAAGTGACTCACATTAAAAAAGTTACTGCTCCTTCTGTCAGCAAAGAGACCCTGAAAGCTTGCATTGGCAGACCTCCCCTCCATAGGAAGGCATTTGTAGGTTCCCAGAAGGAGGTCCTGGCACTTAGATATATTGCGATGAAACTTGGAGTGGAAGTAAAAATGTGTCAGACGATACAAGGATTTGTAATGCTGAGGAAACCGCAGAACACACTCTTCCAAAGCAATCAGACAGCGTCGTACCAGCTCATAATGATCTACAGCAACAGTAAACCATAAAGTGAAGTATCAGACCTCAATAAATTGACAATAAAGTGCTAACAATGTAAGCTGAGGGTCTGACAACTGAATAGGTGGACTAATTCTGCAGGAGGGGGGAGACTCTATAGCCTCTATTGAATGTGATCACCATTAAAATAATAAGCTGCTGACTTTTTATATGCAATCAACATCTCTGTCATGGTTGATATCATTGCTCAAAATCATTTGCAGACAGATAATGCAGTACTTATGTCACACTGCTACAAATGTCTTTAAGAGATTTAAAATGACACCCTTTCATAACAGAGTTCAGTTATGCTAACAAGAACAAGACACATGCAGCTGTTCCAACAGGACCATTTTTTTAGCCACATTATTACAGTGGTAGAGTGCCATGTGGGCACTTTGTCAAGTTGCAAAATACTTGCTCAATGATAGACATGGTCTGTCCCTCTATGGAGGTTCCAAAACTTGAAGGCAGAATACTTGTTAGCTGTTTTTGAAGAAAAAAAATTCACAATGGATATTTCTTTTTTACAAGAGAACAGCAAATAAGAATGATTTTCAATTTTCACTAATGACAACCAAATCTCCTTTTCACAGGGGGG
>Ga0268261_10003110_pt1 | contig 12091 bp, 6 predicted proteins | sample TergutNc150P1_FD_190353 | JGI IMG/M metagenome (GOLD analysis project Ga0268261, IMG submission 190353) | Nasutitermes corniger P1 segment gut microbial community from laboratory colony in Florida, USA - Nc150 P1 (SPAdes) (version 2) | ecosystem: Host-associated > Arthropoda: Insects > Digestive... | reverse complement strand
CGTTGTGTGTGATCTAGAAACATCAAGAATAGGTGCTCCATATATATATATATATATGACATTAGTAGCCTAATGGTTAATGATTTAACCCTTATCCTGCTAACGTGGAGAAAATGGTGAGCTAATAATGCCAGCAAATAGCAGATGGGATTTAATTCGGGTTTTAAAGGGTTAATGACAAACAAAGAAACTCCACTGTAGCTATATTTAATAAATTAACTTTTGTTTATTATTAGAACTCGCTAAAATTACTACTGTGCTTTGCAGAGAACTATTTCAGTTTTTCAGTCCACTTCCTCTAACCTGAGTATCATGTCCACATATATGACGAAGAGTGACAGCAAGTGAAATAATCCATGTTGCACTTTTTGTACGTGAACTCTTGACATACATCACGCAACTGTCACACCACCTCCGTATGTTTCATTCCATTTCCAACAGTAATATCAACAACCATTCAAACCTCCCAAAAGACATAATTAACAATATGTAAACTCACAATAAGTTACTTCAGTAAATAATTTACAAGATATGGCCACAATGTGATGGAACACAGCAACTACATGCCATATAGCAGAATCCCTTTAATCTGTACGGTGATATTTCAGAAATCCTGACCGAGGAAAACCATCCCAAGTCCAATGTTTTTGGCACCCAGCATGTGTAATTCCATGTTTTATCTTGTGTTATGTAGACTTTATTGAGCCCATCCAGTACATAATTATAGCTTCCAAAACCACAAGATGAGTAACCAACATGCTGCGGGAAAGAGGAAGCATGCAACATTAATGATTCCTCAGAAACTTGAAATAATTTTGAGGCTTGACAGAGACAAAAGCTGCCGTGTGATTACCACAACATACAATGCTGGAATGTCAACTATCAACGATATAAAGAAACAGGAGGTCCATTTATGATCCTTTATGGCATTAAGTGAAGTGTGAAAGGATTTCTGAAGAGACATACACTGAATCAGCCTAAATTTGCATAACTGGACAAGTTGTTGTATACGTGGTTTATGGAAATATGTTCCAAATAAAAAAAACCTTGACTGGGTCAATAGTAATGTTCCAAAGGAAAAAAAAAAACCCTGTCTGGGCCTATAGTAATTTAAAAAGCTGAACTGGAATACTCCTCTGATTAGCCCACATACAGAAGCCATAACAAAAACTCACCAGTAAGAAGTCAGTTCAGTACAAGTACATTATATCCGAATATTTGACAGTCTGGTACCTGTCTGGTTCCATTGGTGCCAGACTAAAGGAATTCCACTGTATCTGATTTGATGGCATATCCTACCATACTTTACATATACAATGTTCCTTGGTTTTGCACAAAAAACTTTGAAGTTGAGTGACACCTTTCAGACACTTGTATGGACAATCTTGCAACCCACCCAGAACTAGCCACTGTGAACATACTTCTACAGAGCCACAAAGCTTGCACACTATATTAAAAACTTACCGACACTTACTAACAGAAGTTTACTACAACATGACAGTTTGAAAACTTGCAGAGCATACAAATTCTAATGCATTTGCTCACTTCCATGAGAAACGAAAACCATTAAAACTTAAGATAAAGTGCAATGGACACAAAATACATGTTTCATTTATCTTCATGACTTGTCCAACACATTTTTCTCTCCAATAAATATTAAGCAAGACAGACGGCCACAGACGGATGGCTAGGCTAATAGGCATACTTTTTCAACTTTCAACTGCAAACAAAGAAAAATTCAAAGCAATCAGCATAGTAAAACTGCCATGAATGTTGTAGGAGCAGGACATCCAATGCATCAGACCATCTTCTGGTTCTTCTGTCAATATTTTTATGTACACTTTCTAATCTACCATTCCCTGATGCTAAAACAGTCGTGGCATAAAGCTGACCTTTCACCAAACCTCGTACCACGATTGTGTGTGTGTGCAGTATACCTCCATTCTCCATACGCCTTCACTGAACGTAAGAGGACAACTTATTGTAACACTCCCGTACCTTGACCTTTATTCATCACTGCCAACACATTTGTAAGAATTCCATCATCATCTAAAGGCGTTCACTTCTTCAGTCCATTTGTCTATTGTTATTGACTGGATTTAGTACTTGCCATAAAGTGAATCCTCTACCCATCAATGCTGAAGGGAGAGCGAAACACATGCAATGTGTGTATAAGGTTAACAATGTGACATATTCACATAACCACTCTTGCCATCGGAACACAACATACATTCCCTTTGTACTATTGCTGACCTAATGTAGCTGTCAACCATGTGAAGCGGTTCAGTGTTGACATGTGAATGAAACAACGGGTTCCTTTTTTGCACTGCTGTTGCACTACAGAACATTTCACAGTGGTGTCAACATAAAAACGTATTTAGGTCTTTATGCAAACTGCCAAACATTGTGATCCTATTTTAACAAAATTTCGATTATTTCATGATTTTCATAAAAGCCCTCCACCCCCCCCCCCCCCCCCCCCCCAACATCAAATTTCACGAAATTCCGTCCAGCCGGAACCGCGCTAATACATTAGGAGGGACGGGCAGACGCTTTCAACGACTTATAAGAACGCGCCTAAATACAAATAAACGCCGGAAAGTTACAGTTGCGGAAAGCAATAAACGTCAGAAACACGAAAAACAACCAAAAGTAAAAATTATCCATTTTCCACTTAGGATCACAAAAAAAATAAATAGGAGGATATTTTTAATGTGTGTGTGTAAATCGTTTTCAAAACAATTCTGCAATTATCCAGCTAGCTTTGTTGTAGACTAGGACATGACGACACTGCAATCTGCAGATCCATCCATTTGACACAACAAAATTGTCAACCTGCAGTTCACCAGCTATCTTCCTTGCTTTGTTAGGTTAGGTAATGCCATCAATCAAAACCACTTAAGCTTCCTCTTCTTACAGGACTCACCAATTTGTCCTCGAATTTCCCTTTTCTTCGCAACAATCGCGTTTGACGCGGATGGTGCTAATCCGCGGCGTTTAGCTACGTTCATCCTTCTGTCAGTGGGATTATTCTCTTCAATGCCCTTCAACATATCGTGAAGCTTCCGGACATACTTCGTGGAGCAAAACACAGGCTGCGTTGTGTAGGCCTTACGTCCATGACATAATCCCAGGACGACATGAATAACACTAAAATCACACAACTTTAATACCGAACGCAACAAAGCGAGGTTTTACAACACCTCCTCCCAATTCCAATGTTGACGTGCCTGTGGCGTGATGACATCGTAGAACGGGCTGAAAACAATACTCACCAGTAGGAGCTAATTCCGGCTTCTATACGTTCGAAAAAGATCGCACTACTTTCCTTGTTTTTGTAACCAGAAACGATCGCACCGGAAACACTCGGCCACTACCAAGAATTCCGAACGCCTGACGCTGTAAAAAACCGACACTTCAAGGAACGATAAGTCTGATATACGATCATGTGCGTGGACCTCAACGGACCAGAAAAATGAAAGAAACCTGCAGCGAAATGACGTACAGCGGTTTCACTGCACTTTCAAATACTTCGACATATTCAATTTGCCTGGATAATGAGTTTGAACACTGGAAGTTCAGGTCAAGTAGCTGCTGGTCATGGTGTACTCTTGTGCGCCCATTCACTTGCAAGTTGTCTTACTTAGTTCATTTGCTGAAAATTGAGTCCATCTAACAATGACGCATTTGTTTTGTGACTGAAAAGGCCTGGGCCTGTCTTTTTATAATGAATAAGATAGACTTTTGTGTAACAGAATAAACTTAATTCAACAGCAAAATTAAGTGAACTGCGTAACGTACACCAACAAACGCAGACTTTTCGAATTAATTTTTTAATTCAATTCTTGTTGTCTTCTACAAGTTTCGAACATCACGTGTTCATCATCAGGAAGGCCACCTGTACATGCAGTTTTAATGGTATGTTTCTCATACATTTATGTAAGCAGTCTAGCGGGTGGAACGATGTGCCCTGTACAACCTTCCACCTGCTAGACTGCTGACATAAATGCATGAAAAACATACCATTAAAAAAAAATGCACACAGAGATGGCCTTCCTGATGATGAACACGTGATGTTCAAAACATGCAGAAGATAACAAGAATTGAATTAAAACATTAATTTGAAAAGTGTGCATCTTTTGGTTTACATCACATAATTGTATCACAATGCATGGTACAAAAAACATAAACTAATCGAGTTACTTTTGTCCATTTCCATTTTTAACAGGCCCATTAAATATCCTCCCAATGTTATTAAGAGAAAATTTACTAATTCCAATCCAGGAACCAACACCAAAGTCATCAAACATTTTGCAACATATGAACAAGCACAGTTCTTCCAGAAGACACTGCCTGATGGAATTTTTTTTTATTAAATGGCAATGGTGAATAAGTTAAAAGTTGTCAGAGGAGGAAACAGAGTAGATTAATTTTTTACATCATATGAAAGGTGGTCAAGGCAAATGGTAATCATAAAACATCTTTTTACACATATTATGCAATTTCAAGCCAAAATCACAAGTGTGTGTTAACCTCTTCAATTTATCCAATAATATGTCTGTGCTTTTCACTGCACGCAGACTTTTGTAACATTTTATGTTGAAGAACTTCATAAGAAATTTGTTGTCTAAAAACACTTTATAAGAAAACTCACATAATCAGCACTGTCTGCACACAGTTCAGAAATGATCAGAAAAAATAAACACTTCAAAGTTTCAAATAAATGGGAAACAAATTTCTTGCTGAATGAATTTTTTTTTTGGAGCCATGCTGCAGTTTTTTTAAAGATCCAGGATATAATCAACACTGGAATGTTATGAATTGTGTACTTTTGTAAACCTGTTTTTATTGTCTGAACAAGGTACTTCATCCTTTCTTCCACACCCCGTGAATTCTACATTATTATTATTATTGTTGTTATTATTATCATCATCATCATCATCATCATCTTCATCATCGAATTTCTCACTTCTTAGCTTCAGCTGGGTAACATTCACCTATCCTGGGATATGTAATCAACAGGAATAGGCTCAGTGGTCTTATTTATATAAAAATTTCTTACAATTGAACATGTTCCAAGAATTATTATTATTATTATTATTATTATTATTATTATTATTATTATTATTATTATTATTATTATTATTCAGTCTGGGTAATGAAATAGTAAAGATTCCGAGCCCTGGAAGTCAACAAGTCTGAAATTTCTTCCTTCATCTTCATTGTGGTAAATATCCAGTCTCAACTGTCAATAATTTCATCCATTTCATACACTCCGTGACTTAAGAATCCAAATACAAGAGATCCCTACTTCATTAAGTCATTTTGGCTGCTCAAGACAGAATTGACTTCAGCCCTGAACAAGGGGACAGTACATTACTCCTATATATTGCTATCCAACCATAAAATTACATGCCTTTCACCAGAAGGCCATCATAACCTGAACAGTGCAAGTTGCTATCATTGCTAATAAAAGTAGGACAGCAAAGAACAACTGGATAATGAACACAAGTTTTTAACAATGCAGAACAATATCTATTCACAGCTATGGGACTTAGTGCTGTGAGTGGAATCTGTGATGACAATGTGTTTCCATATTTAACTTCAAAAACATGAACAGAGAATACAATAGATATTGTGTTAATTATATTGTATGGAGTTGCTGCTGAATTATAAGACAAACATATCTACATCATGATATGAGGTGACGGACTAGGTGACTGAAGAAAATCCTTTGGTCAACAATATCATCACAGAGCAAAATAAATACTTTTTGGGTAGTAAATATGCAAAACCTCCTATGCATGATTTGGGTACAGAAATGTGCCCAGAAAATATGCAGGTATCCAAAAGAACAATGTTTTGTGATGCAACCACAAGTGACTGGTGAGTCAGTTAAAGGATACATGCAGTTCATATATTTGCACTTGTAATTACTTTGCTCTTCTAGTTCACTGACAGAGACTGTATGCTATAATGTCAAACAAGATGATAGCAAACAACAACTTGGGAGGCTGTCAAAAGAAGCTGTCATGGCCTAGCTTAAAGGTAGTGTTCTGGCACCTGCCTGGGGGGAGGCGAGAAAAACCACGGAAAATTTGGTGGTCAGGTTAGTTGGTGTTCCGAGATTCAAACATTGCACCTCCCAAATACAAGTCAGAAATGCTACAAGCTGAGTCAACAAGCTACTTACTTGGTGACATGCACAGTGGTTTTAGGAATGGACAAAATTCTTCATAATGGAAGATGTATGTAACAGCTCCATTGCTGACATTTACACATGTCAATTATAAATTTAAATTAAGTACCCACTTATTTTCCATGGAAGCTATGACATGCACAACAGATGAACACCTGTACAAAATGCTGCAAACCATTCTGCAGCTATCAAAGAGTAGGTTAATCTGCGCAACTGTGGCTAGATGGCTTTATTTGGCCTGTGATATGACATGGAGTCAGAAAGTGTGTAAATCCAAATTCAACCTCAGCAAGTGGTGTAAAAAAATCCCTCAATTATGCAGAGAATTAACACTCAATTCCACTTAAATCATATTTTAACATAAAATGATCCATAAGAAGCAGAATAAAAAACCACACACACACACACACAGCAAAAATTACTTTCATCTGACATCTAATAATCCAGAAATCCAGATAATTCAGCACTTGAGGATAGTAGTCCCAAGATGAAACTTTTCTTACCAGAAAACAACTTCATCAGTTAAAAAAGCAGATCTCTGGGGCTTGTTCAAAGAGGACTCCATGAGTGTCTGTACATCAACTGCTGTGGTCTCCTGACTCCATACCTTACTTCAAATTCTTCAGCTATGAAGACTCCAGGAAACACACAAAAGGACCATGATGGCCCAGAACCGGCAAATTACAGAGATATCCAAATGGAATACTCCCCTGATGAGTTGTACAGCCCAAGTATAGCAACAGTAACAAAAAATTACCTGTAAGGACTTTGGTCAGTATAGGTACCATCTAACAATCCGCAATATTCGTCACTTTGGCACCTGTCTGGCCCCATGCAAGTCAGATTAATGGAATTTCACTGTACTTGCAGTTATATGCTGAAAATTTACTTCTGTGTTGTCCAGGTTTCACCTTATATTTACTAAAGATGATCTACGCCTCTCCAACTGAAACTTTTGCTAACTTCAGACCTTTCAGGAAGGCACACAATAGTCCAAACTGCCACATTACCCTACGAAGCCAGCCACAAACTCATTTCATCTTGTGGGCAGGTGAGTGGCAGTTTCTAAGATGTAGATTTCCACAAGTCACATTCACAGACGCAAGCCGGGTACTTGCAGCTTGACAACGTAATAACCACCAGTCAGGCAATGGTGGGTTCGAGAACCCAAAAAGCTGGTGCCGCACATTTTAGAGACCAACGGCAAAGCCTTTATAAAAATATGCCGGATTCCGCACTGAATGACTGTATACAAGGATAAGACCAATCACCATTCTAAACTCAAATTTGGTTTTCCATATTCTTAGTAACCAACAGGCAGTTTGAAAGGACAGACAATGCTTTGTGTCCAAACAAATTCGTATGAGAAGGCCACAACAGTGAACTTCCCAATACAGTTTCATAGGTACATGTTGCTGCTGCTTCAGTGTAAGCACAATATTAAAGCAAACTATCATCAATAAGAGAGTGCTTTTTAATAAAAACAGCAGATGCATTTGTCACACCAAAAAGTTACATACTTCACTGCCTGAAATATACCGAACCATTTTTCAACTGCAGGAAAGTACAACTTTTGATCTAAAGACAATGGTATCTGTCAACATCTAGTGCCACGTTAAGTGGCAATAAAACCTCCAGCAATAATTTCGTTGTCACAATTATGGTATCAGCAATCCATCCTCCACTCACTCCCCGAATGAATCCTTTAATAAATCACACATAATCCTGTGGTACCATACGCTTCAGCAAGACTGAGCAAGCCACCATCATGCTTACCTTACCTGGAATAGACTTCAACAATCACACAGCAATCACACTCATGGTGATCAACACAGCAACACAAATGTGAATGATTGCAGCTCTAAAAGTACAGTGCCACATGCTGTTGACACATGCTTTCAACTAACACTGGAATTTACATCTGTTCAGATTACCCTAAGTGTATATCCCCAGTCCCCCATCCCCTCATCCCTTCACAAAGAAACTACAATCTTATTATATTTCCCATGAAATACTCTGCACCTGGATATTTATATTATAAAATTTATCCCATTAACTTCAGTGCACTATTTTTCACATCAAAGACTAGCTTCTTCATGTTCTTCAGGTCACAGAAGTATCTATCAACTATGTTATGTTCTGCTCAGGGTGAAACACATGCAGAGGAAGGACAGAAAGCTAAACCTGACACTACACATGTGAAAAGGTGTATCTACACAACAAAACATAAATTATACCATAACCACCACCTAGTACGAACATCTGATTTATCACGTTCAACATATTTGCATGAGGGATTGCTGGTCACAGAACACAACTTCAATTATGCAAAAATCACAAGCTACCACATGGGCACAAGAAACAGTTTTTCAAGCAAGAGTGTACCTCTTAATCATATCTGAGCACTACAGGTGTCAAGAAAGCAGCACTGCACAGGAAAGCTACACCTGGTTGAAATTTTACTGTGTGTTCTCTCTCCAGTTCAACTTACCTTATTTCATACAGGCGTCAAAATGCCAACCTCCAGTATCTTAAGCCTTGCACCCTCCGAAAGTAGTTCCCAACACAAATGACAGAGCTGGTCTTGAAATATCAATAATTTCTGTTTGAATATGGTTCCAATTCTTGCAAAGAATGTGGACACTTCACATGAATTCTATCTTTCAGTGTCTCCCACAAATAACAATAATACCATAGATCTGAATCTGGTTATGTAGGAGACCACAACCTGTGGGTTATCAACCATTCACTAAATATTTCTTCTGTGGCAGGTGTTCAGAAGTTTGCTATGTAAGCCATACATGTTTATCATCTGTTGTGTTGCTCCAAGAAGTGTGTCAGAATTAACCAAACAGTAGCAGGAATCTACTGTTCCCTCAATACACATGGGCACTGTGATGTTATGTGCACTCACTGCACACCAGATGCCAACTTCAGGTTGTGCCAAGAAACTTCATCACCTGCATGGGAATCTTCAGGATACATCACGTGATCTTGCATCAGAATTGCAAATGAACACTCTTTGTTCAACATACATTCCTCATATGCAATGACCATCTGCCCTCTCATTACATATGACAAAAATCCAACCTCACCTGCCAGTGCTGACAATAAAATGATCTTACATACAAAGATATTTTGGTTTAGTTGCCTCTGCAGGCAGAAATTGTATTTTCCTGTGCTCATGGACACATTTAGAGGTACTCCCTGTCCTACATGCTAAAATTAATTGCAAAAACATGCTGGTTAGTTCCATATAAAAAAAGTTAAGATTTTATTACCTTTTCCATTTTCCAAAGTGTGCTCAGTTTCAATGAATGGTGTTTCTTTTGCAGGAGAAACAGTGTCACTGTGCTCCCTGCTAGCTTTGGTTCTGAGTACACTGCCTTCATCTGCTTTGACATTAGTTATCTTACTGTCATTGGAAACTGCTTGCCATACCTCTGCTTCCGAATAACCCTTCTCCATGTGACATAATGTACCATCCTGTTCCACTTCAGGATCTTTATCTAATTTATCGCCCTGTCCAACTTCACTGTCTTTACCTAACTTATCACCCTGTTCTGCTTTTGTGCCTTTATCAAATTTATTACCCTGTTCTATTTCAGTGCCTTTATCTAATTTATCACTTTGTTCTGCTCCAGTGTCTTCCTCTAATTTATCACCTTGTTCTGCTTCAGTGTTTTTATCTTCCAGGTCAATTGGTTTCATGCCTGGCTCAGTGACATCATACCCATGATCTTCACTAACATGTTCAGTGTGGTCATCTGAGTCATTTGAACCTGCCCGACCACTCAAATCAGATGACACTTTATTTTCTTTATTTTGCATTGCTACATCAGCTGACTTTTTACTTAATTCAGTCTGATCAGTCCCCATCTCCACATCAGCTGACTTTCCACTTGGCTCCAATAAATCATCTTGCTGCATCTGTACATCTAATCTGCTCGGGCCAGTCTCATCATTTTGTAATTCCACATCAACTGACTTATCATTTAATACAGCCTCACGGACCTCTGCATCACCATCCAACCCATGGAAGTCACCATCCAACTCTTGAAACAGATGAACATCAGCCTCAATTCCTTCTGATGCCTGAGAGACGTGATGTGAGTCAGACACATCACCCATCCTGGAAGACACACTACTTTTCCCATTCTCATGCTCCATAGCATTATGGCTGTAACTAGATTCAATGTCACTAAATAATTCAGTGTCATTCTGTTTACTTTCTTTAATAGGCTCATTATTTGGAGCACTACAGTTCCCTGCAGGTTCAAAAGGTTTGTCAGGATTAACCAAAGTTTCTGAATTACTTTCTAATTCGGCAGAACTATCCTGGAATAATACAGTCACTTCTCTCTTGCAACCAACAGGATTAGCAGCATCTCTGGCACCATTTTCACCAGCTGTATCAATGCCTTTATCAGCTACATCAAACACTTGTGAATCACACATTTCGTTTGAAACTTCGGTATTTTTTAATTGCTCCAAATTTTGGGAATCTTCTCCATTACATACTGGAATGTTGGACTGGATATTCTCAGACCTAGCATTACAGGGCAAAACATCATCTGTTACACTGCTCGATTTGTTGCTATTTCCATGAATATTGTCATCGGCTGTGGTAACGGTTTCACTGCAAGTGTCTGGAAGATAAAAATCCAGGTACAGAGACATCCATGCATATGCCTGACAACGCACATGAGAACATCACAACAATCAACAAATGTACATATTTATGTCCAACAAAAAAACAATTCATGCATCCCTGCACACACTAGTCTTAACAGAGTACAGATGTACTTCAATGCTGTAACCGAATTTCTACATTCAGTGTATCGAAGTCACAGCATTCACAACCATTTTCATATCTAGTACTGATTTTTTATTCAACTACGTGGCAACCTAAACTACAAAACAACAGAATGGAGTGGTTCCAAATGTACCTACATTACACATGCAAATTTTAAAAAACACTGAACAAACATGTAGTGAAATACAAGCAATGGCAGCACACTCCCAACCAAAAGAATCACAGCTTCAGTTATTAGGTACTATCCCTAATTTCAAAACAATACATAATATTGCAACCACATTGATCAAGTATACCACTTTTAAAATGAGCTCAAGAATGGAAACTCAAATATGCCTTTACAATGTACGTATATGTAAATAAGCATGTGTACGTATACACAGGGCAACACCACGAGAATATTGCAATATCCATGTGTTATGATGTCAGTAATCAATAATAACAAGAAAAACAAAATGAAGTCAACAGGAATTTTGTTTCTATTGTTATTACATATAACAGAATGGTATGACAAACATAAAAATAATAAATATGACTTCTCAGCTAAGAATATTTAAAGCATAACATGAACTGACCAATTGCTACATCTTCCCTTTTCACAACAGTCTGTATAGAGCAGGAATGTAAAAACACGTTAAGAGAGAAATGAAAAAATACAGAATTAATATTGCAGTAATCCAAGAGATAAGGTGGAGGGAAAGTGCAGTGTTGGATACAGGAAGCTTCATATTAACGTATAGTGGTAATGAAAGTAATACTTTTGGTAGGGGTTTTCTAATAAACAGTGAAATATATACAAACAATTATGAATTTTGAAGCAGTGGATGAGAGAACGACAGGAAAGTTTCATTATTTTAAAACAATTTCGGTACATGCACCTACAGAAGAAAAGGATGAGATAGTTAACCCTTAGGCTACTAATGTCATATATATATATATACATATATATATATATATGTGGAGCGCATATTCTTGATGTTTCTAGATCACACACGACGACGCACCACAGTCGGTAGGACTCCTCTGGACGAGTGATCAGCTCGTCGCAGAGACCTCTACCTGACAACACACGACAC
>Ga0268261_10003109_pt1 | contig 12091 bp, 10 predicted proteins | sample TergutNc150P1_FD_190353 | JGI IMG/M metagenome (GOLD analysis project Ga0268261, IMG submission 190353) | Nasutitermes corniger P1 segment gut microbial community from laboratory colony in Florida, USA - Nc150 P1 (SPAdes) (version 2) | ecosystem: Host-associated > Arthropoda: Insects >... | reverse complement strand
GTGACGAGCAAGGTGAACGTTTTCACCAGGACTTTGCAACGATGGAGGACAGATACAAAGGAAAATGGAGCCCAGCAATGATTGCTGATTATTGCTGGACCTTAATACGGGATTCACCAAATTCGACGTTCAATCGGCAGGCGAAGAAGGCCCGACTGCGCTAGAGATTTACGCAACCTGCGTAGTACAGGTAAGACACGATAACTCGAAAACCGTAGCCAATGAAGCTTTTTCATTGTGATTTTCGTGTTCAGCAGCTCAATTTACATAAGAATTGGCTCATTTCATTTCTGCTAGAAAAAAAAGTGAAATTTTGTAGATCAGTGTTATCTGTTAACTGTTATGTGGATTAAATAAGTGAGGACAGAAAACAAGATATATAAAACACACAGTAAAACATTACTCAAACAGGAAACTCAAACAGAGTTTTTTTAAATATATATTGTAATTTAAAATTAAATAATGTCTAATGACACAGCTTGTTTAATATTCTGTGCCACATCAAACACATTTACTAAAAGTTCTTCTATCTTAAGGCTGTTTACGTTCGTTCTCTCTTTATTTTTCTTGTCTCACAAATCTAACTAACGAATTAGGTTACTCTCATACACTTATTAATGTCCCTTCAACCTCTCTCTGTCTGCTATGCACACTGCCCATATCCCTATCATAATTTGTTCAACTCGACATTATAGAGTAACGAACGCTGTGGATCTAAGCAAAGACTCCAATCACGTTACAAAGGCAAATTTCAGTTCAAGGTTTGTATAGGCAGTAATGTCTTCAGTATCTGGGTTTAGATCAAGTTATCATAGAGCGAGAAATATGTGTACTATTAAATGGCTTTTAGAAATTTTATTTAGATTTGTTTTAATGGACCAATGAATGTCTCAAAATATATAATTTTTCCAAATATATCTAGCGTATATATAAAAAGATAAATGTTTCTTAATCGTCACATTGTCCAGTTGAATTCATGGTATTTTTTGTCACAATTTTACCTTGAACTTACATGGCTCTCCGTAAGACTCCTCCCAGTATCCAGTACTGTCAATATTGATTATATTGCCAGTCCTCCTAACGTGACGTTGTTGGCTGTAGAGCTCAAGAAGCTGAGAATTAAACACAAATTGTTATGTGCAAAAATGTAGACAATCCAATTGTTTTCACGTTTTCTCAATACGTGCGACAGGCACGTGTTCATGTAGAGTGTCGACTGTTTTTTTTAAATGTAATAACAATTTAAACTTTCACAAATTTCAGAATGATTCTTTGGGCTTTTTCAGTATAAAGTCAGCAGATGCTGAAGCATTATGTGCGGAGAGACAGAAGAATGTCGACCAATTTTTGTCACGTTTTCAGCTCTTAATTTTAGGTTGGCAGACCGCGATATCACTATTTAAAAAAAACAATATTTTAGGTGATGCCATCCCTAGTGTTTGTGACACAGTATGAAAACATCAGTGAATTTCATGAGCCATTTAACAAACATTATTGTATTATTTTTGGCTTAATTGAAACATGAACACTGTTCACAGCACTACAGTATCAGACATGTATTTATACCTATATATTAATACAGATCACATGGATGGTTCTATAATTTAAAATATATACTGTGAAAAAATATTCGCTTTAATACTTCTACGACTAATGTTCCAAAAATTACCCTATGGCATGTTCGTTTTTAACTATCACCCATTCTAAGTTACAAGCTGTAACAATTGCCGAAAAAAATATCTGAAGTTATGTTTTACTGCATTTAGTTTTATGTTTTCCAGTGGATGCCCGATTATCTGATATCCATCTTCGTGCTGTATTTGGAGAACTATTAATATCATCTGTGTAATCAAATAATATGTGTGTTTGGCTTTGATTTTAAAGATTTATTTAGGAAAGGGATATTATTTCATGATACAATATAATTTCACATCTTTTAAGTTATAAATCAATCGATGTCACATTCGGCAAATTAATGTCCGCACAGTGTGTGACTTCTGCCTACCACACGACAGCAGGGGTAAAAATAAAAACAGATGAGATGTGGAAAAATATTTTCGACTAATTATATACACAATATTCTATAAATTTATATATGGTTTTACGTGTATACATTTGTTCAGTTTTTTAATTATGTATTTTTATTTTTAGGTTTCTTATGGACGGCACCAGGAGATCAGAGTCGACATCAGTTAGACTACAATCTTGTGAAACGTCCATTCAGAAACAGTGTGAAAAATGTGCAGACACTGCCTGTGGCAGATACTTGATTCTGACAACAACTTACTTGTTGCCAAGTTTGCACTATATTGAAGAAAATCGTAAGGTTCCAAAAGGGAAAATCACGATGAGATTTGGAGAAATTATATACTCAAATGAAAGAGCAGGATCCTCTAGAAGAGAATCTCTGTGCAATTGGATGCGACAGTGGGAATGTTGATGTGCAGTGGAACAATATAAACAAATGTGTTTTAGATATTCTCAGGGATCTGGTTGGGAAATTCGAGAAAAGTGCAAGAAAACCATGGATTACACAAGACATGATCAGTAAAATAGGTGAAAGAAGGAAATGGAAGAATGTCAACACTGAAGAAAACAGGACGAACAACCGGAGGCTGAGGAATGAATTGAAAAGAGCCACAAATAATGTCAAAAAGGAATATCTTGAGAACATACGTAACAAAATTATAAAATTAGAAGAACAGGGCGTTATGATTTGATGTAAATGAAGACAAAAGAACTAGGCTGGAAAGAGACGCAAATGGTTCCAACATATTGGCATCGAAGACTCCCAAGGAAATAGAATAGTAGAACGAAGTCAAGTACTGAAAATTTGTGGAGAATTATATTACAGAACTACACGATCAACCTAATCGACCGGAAACCCTTGAAGTCGAACCAGAAGAGGAAGTAGATGCAGACGAGAAGACCCCATATATTTTGCAGAGTGAAGTGAAAAAAGCCATCAAAGAAATGAGGAATAAGAAGGCTACAGAAAATGATGATGTACCTTCACATGTGCTCAAATAATTGGGAGAAGGTGGTTTGATAATAATGACGAAATTGATCAACACCATTAATGAAACTGGAGAGTGGCCCAAGGACTTTACGGATGTTACAATGATTGCCTTAAAGAAGAAGCCACAAGCTACAAAATGAAGTGACAATCGCACAGTCAGCCTTATCGCAACTACAGCAAAGATAGTAGAAAAGATACTTAGAAGAGGGATTGAAAAGAACATTGAGGATGTACTCGGAGAAGATCAGTTTGGATTTAGAAGAGGAAGAGGAACTAGACATGCCATTTGGATGCTGAGAATAATATCAGAAAGAACCTTGGAGATAGATGAGGGACTAAATATATGTGTCATAGAATGGCAGAAGGCGTTTGACCGAATCAATTGGACCAAATTAATGCAGATCCTAAGGGAAACTAGTATTGATTGGCGTGAAAGAAGATTGATTAGCAACTTGTACATGGCTCAGAGCGTTAAAGTGCGACTGAACCGAGGGGAGACAAGAAGTGTGAAGATTGGAAGAGGAGTTAGACAAGAATGCTGTTTGTCTCCAATTTTGTTCAAATTGTACAGCGAATGCCTTACCAAGGAAGCTTCGGAAGGGTTTGGACACTTCAATATAAGTGGGCAACTCATTCAAACTGTGAACTATTCAGATGAACTTGTGTTACTGGCTAAGAAAGGAAAGGTGCTACAGGACATGATTGATAACCTAACTGAAATTGGAAGATGCTATGGAATGGAAATGGATGTGGAAAACAAAAGTAATGAGATATTCAAGACAACCTATCCCAGTATTAATTATAATAGACCTACATCAACTACAGAATGTAGAATCTTTTAAATATTTGGGTAGCATTTTAACAAATAATCTAAGATGTATTTGCAAAATTAAATGTAGGATTGCTATGGCTAAAACTGCATTCAACAAGAAGAGGACTCTTTTTACTCGCGCATTGGACTTGGAATTGAGGAAGAAGCTAGTGAAGTGCTACATTTGGAACATTGCTTTATATGGTGCTGAAACGTGGGCGCTTCGGACAGTAGGTCAGAAACACCTGGAAAGTTTTAAAATATGGTGCTGGAGGAGGATGGAAAAGATCAGTTGTACTGATCATGTAAGAAATGAAGAAGTACTGTTTAGAATCAAGGAGCAGAGGAATATCCTACATGAAATATTTAAACGGAAGGCGAACTGGATTGGTCACATTTTGTGTTGAATCTGCCTTCTACAACGGGTTATTGAACGAAAGATAAAGGGGTTTTAAAAGTGACAGGAAGGCGAGGAAAAAGACGTAGGAAGCCACTGGATGAACTTAAGGAAAGTAGAGGATACTCTCATTTGAAGGAGGAAGCTCTAGATCGCACTATGTGGAGAGCTCGCTTTGGAAGAGGCTTTGGACCTGTCATACGACAGACTAATTGAATGAATGAATTTTTATTCTTATGTATGTCATGTTCTGTGTATCCTGAATCATTGTGTTGTTCTGTATGTTGATTTTGTGTAAATGTGAACTATATTTCTGCCACCGTCTGTCAACTCAATTGCAGTTAACAAATACGTATATCATATCATTTCATATCAAACACCGATATAACGCCACATCAATTATCGTCCACCCAATTATGTGAAAAGCATTTCCGGCTTACATTTTATTTCTAATTACCACCTTAAATCTGCAGTGAACAAACAGTGGATATTGTGAACCTACCTGACTAAATATGTTTCGGCACGGACTGTGCTATTTTTTCCCACAGGTTGTGCATATATTGTTACAGGGCACATCAAATCGTCGTCAAAGGCGTTGGGGGTGTGCAAAAGCCAGTACCAGGTATCTATATACTGTAAGAGAACGAAAATTGTGACACAATTCTGGAGAGTGGAAATACTTTAAAAATGGCTCGAAAGTGTAGTAGTCATTATTTTGTATGTATAATACAATCAGAGGTTCGAATCGGGTACGTCTGAACATGCAGTTTTGCGGAGGGATCTGGATCAGCTGTTAACGCAAGCAGCTGGCAGTGGAGTTTTGGTTCAAATCTCCGTCAATGTTATAAAAAAATAGACAGTGTGCTTAAAAACGTAGCATTGAAGTTAGGTCGCATTACTGTTGTTGTTGTTGTTGTTGTTGTTAAAAAGGATTTTGTGTTTATTATTCTTTGTATGTGTGTGTGTGTGTGTGTGTTGTGTGTGTGTGTCTGTGGACTTTGTTATGCTTCATGGAAGGTCTTGCAACTTATTATATTTTCACATTTTGGCTTAATTCCCTCTGCGGTATATTTTAGAGTATTTAAATTAGGCAGTGTTTTCGAAAAAATTAAACAGAGAGTTAAATGTGCTTCTTGATTTTTAAACAAATTTCCTTGAAACATTTATTATTTGAAGAAGAACTGACGGTATATTATGACAAGAGCAGGTATTTTTTTTTAATAAATTACCCGACATATTTGTCAGATTTCAAATTGGATTAGTTAACAGATTTCTGGGAAATAATCAAATATTAATTTCCATGAAAATTTTCAAGTGTGGAATACGACTTATTGCAATCATAAATACAGACATTGCGGAGAAAACACTCACAATTCCTAATTCTGCGAACATACCTGAAATTGTGATTGGGTATTTTAGTGCCTTTCTCATAATTTGCATGATACTATTGACGTTTACTTTTAATTAGAAACCGAGAACATCCTTTCAAATCATTAGCAAATTATTATCCATAAATCATTCAATAACTCGAACGTAAGTCTGATATAATCTCTTGAGCAATTTTTAATGTAAATGAAAATGAAGTATAAGACCGAAGCTGCAGTTTTAAAATATGTTTGTTTTAGGAATTGTGTCAGTACAATAATACATACCTTATTAAAATCAAAATTCTTTACGCTCTGAGGCCCAATCTCGCAGCCTCTGGAACCCGAGGTTAACGTGGCGATTAGACCCAAAAAGATAATCAGCAACATTTTGGTTTCAATTCCTGTAACTCATGAAAACAACTTACATGTAATCAGCCTTTGCCCCTTCTTCCCCTTCGCACAGTGAAGACAGTGACACACAGTTATTATATATCGGCTTTTATTCACTGAAGTCAGACAGCAGCCTGGACGTCGTTTTCAAGTCAGTACAATTTTTCTTCTTTTATTCTTGTGCCAAAATTCAAGTTCAATTGTTTTTTGGTGAAAAGAAAGTTTCAAGCAAGTTCACAGACACTATTTAATATTAGATTTAGACCAAATTAACTTAGATTTCCTTCTTAATTTTTCTTTTCTCTTCCAGCATCCATACCTATATAATCTGCTTTGGTGGTAAAGAAATTAGGGAAATTGCAAACAAAAGAATTTTTAGGATTTTTGGAAGAAATAGATTTGTGGCAGCCAATGGACCGCGTGTATATCTGTTTCGAACTGACAGATAGAAAGGTAATATCAGCTCCTCTGTCTGTAAGAAAATCCGAATCTTCGCAGGAAATCTGTAGAATTGGAGTCACTTTTAAGTGCCTTCCGTCTCTCTTTATGTCTTCCCGAACCGAATATTTTTCTCCCAATGTTCGAATTTTCATCAAATTTTAATTTCTTTATTTTGGAAAATCTGACACGGAAATTCAAGTCTCATTAAAATCTGATAAAATGGCAGGTGCCTTACTCGAAGATTTGTGCACATTAAAATTTATATCAGTTTTAATTTTGGAGTAGCGGCTGGTGATAGGTCTTGGACAAACACCAACATTCAGAGCCGAGTTTAAGGTAAGTGTATACCAGTACCTCTATTCCCAATGTGGCAATTCCAGCCTGCTGCAATGTGTCATCTACCTTTTATCAGTGAAAAAACTGAGAAATAATGTCGCATGTAATACATCATGTAGAAGACCGTTGTGCTGGTTACCGCTGTGCTGTCTGAAATTAGTTCAGGCAGAAGTGTACTTCGTTAGTAACTCACAGTATTAGTTCCGAAAGCTCTTACTATTCAGAATACTAAGGAAAGAAATATCCCTCCTCACTCTCCTTCGATTATGACCGCCCCTACTTTAATATATGTGGATTTTCCTTCATGAATTCTTTAGTTGATTGTATGTTTTTCCTTTTTGCTAATCTAAAATCTTGTACATATTTATTAAAGGGTTAACAGGATCATTCATGCTTCTGATCACAAGCAATGTGACACATATTCAATATCACATACACACACACAAAAACACACACACACACACACGAATATACACACACACACACACACGCAAACACAGTAGACCACGTCTGGAAGATTGATCGGCCGGTCCAAGAAATCTATACCAAACAACACACAACACTGAAAAAAGACGAAAATCCATGCCTCCAGCGGTAAGAATATAAATAAATTTTATACGTAAACATTTTATTTTGCACAATCTGGTAATGTACAATGAAGTGCCATCTCCACCACAACGCGATGGGCAGACCAGAATCGAGTCTCTCACGTTTTCCCAAAAAGTAAACTCTAGGTCGATATCCCTAGACCTGATTACTTTACACATTAACATAATTTCGTGAGTTGGTGGCAGCATACCCTCAAGGGCGGATTACCCCTATCCCTTAACCCACAACACAACAGCCGTGTTGATCATACACATAAGATAAATTTTGTTTGCAAGTTACCAATTGTAATATATTTCGACATTTTTAAGATGAGGTGTGATATATGGCCTGAAATAATATCAGATGATCTAGTGGACATACAGATACGTAATAAGTGCTACAAAATATCGTAACAACAATCTGCATTAAAGGTAACTTTAATATACATGTGTGATACAATGTATGAGTAACTATAATGGATTAAATTATTTAATAATTTGAGAATTCTCCAACCTAACAAATATCAGAAAATCCCTTACTTCTACGTAATATGTGCATATTTTCTCTTGTTACTAGTAAAATGAACATCAATTTCTACAAGTGAAAGAACTTATTGTGACCATAACATACGAAATTCATATTATACGTTTCACCAGTACATTTAGTAACTCTCTATATCCAGGTAATTGCCAAATTTTAAAAATCGACAGTGAGACAAGCTATTGTTTGGTTTTAAAAATATTTTTAATATTTTTAAGCGCTTTCCCATAATTGAGGAAATGGATTATTACCCTCGTAATATCTGTACGTCTGTTACTGTGTCTGTCATTCCGCACTGAACAACTGCGCTCCCACTTAACAGATATTCAAATACATTATAATACTTTAATTTCGATTATAAAAAAATAAATTTCGAAAAGAATGAGAGGTACCTTGCATAAATGTTCGTGTGCATTTATCATAATATCTGACTTAATCCTCCGCCTGAGATCACAAAATAACTGCCTGAGCCATGGCACTGCCTCTACAGAAATGATAATACACGGACAAATATATATATGTAAAGATTCTGATTTACAGGTCTAAAATTGCGCCACATAAACAGACACCTCAAGGAGATTATCTTCGGTTGTAAGGTTTAAACTTCATTTATGTAGTCTTATAATAAACGCCAACGAGATACATTATTTCTCAAATTTATTTTGGTAAAGAATTCTACGTGTTTCGAACAGATCTACTGTCCATCATCAAAAGTCACAGCACCGTATACACAACAATAATTATTTGTCATGCTGAAATTTAAACCTGGTTGAAATTAATAGTGTATATACAAGTATATTGTAGGTAAATTTTAAAATATATTATAGCTAAAATTCTAAGTTATATAAAAATGTTGTAAAAGTAAAAAAATTCGGAAAATTTACTACGATCTGAGGATAGAGTAATACTGTTTCTTTACTAACCTAGTTATGTTGACTGCTAGCGAGTTTAGGGTCGAACTGGTTTAGTAGCATTGATGGTGCGGTATTTATAGCCTGGTCTCGTGGGAAGTGACTTATTGAATGTGTTATGGATCACCTGACAAATGTGATTATATTTACCTATGTATTCTTGTTTGTGTTAGTGGAATTTTTGTATATATAGATATTCGTATGGTAATAATAGTGAAGTTTAGTTCATGTGACTTAATAGGGTCATTGTGTTATTAATAGGGACACATGAATTACACCATGACCTTTTTAAAATACGTCACTTCCCACGAGACCATTCGATCAATACTCCACCATCATCAAAAATAATCCAGTTCGATCCTGAACTCGCTAGCAGACAGTCGACATAACAAGTTATATAAACAAATAATTTTACTATATTCGCAGAACGTATTGCATTTTCTGGCATATTTTTATTATTTTAACATTTTTGTATATCGTAGAATATTAACCACAACTTTTTTACCATTTCACTAACTAACTGATGGACAGCAGATCTGTATGAAACATGTAGAATAGTTTACCAAAATAAATTTGAGAAATAGTGCATCTCGTTGGTTTTTATTATAAGAATATATCACAATACACGGTCTTCTGGATGTCAGCTTCACTTATTAGTAATTAGCTGACTTTAGATTAAGTCAAATTACTCATCATTTTACCGTCTCCTCATTTCACCCCAGGTTTCCCCTCTACTACATTTCGATATATTTCCTTCCTTCTTATAGACATTCAGTACAAATATACGTTAAGAAAACCTTCTCATGCTTATTTCTTATACGCATCTCACCACAGATTTATCCAACCACAGGATGTCACTATATTCCTTTCCACAATTATAAACATTCAGTACAAATATACAATGGTGCTATAAATAGCATTCGTCAGCGCTAAGAATTGATTGACATAGGTCTTGTCGGAACGCACAGGATTACAACGGAAAGAAGAAAAATCCTTTTTAACCTAAGCATTTTTGTTGTTGTAGGTAATTTCCAGCATTGAATTTTTTGGATGAAAGTTTATATATTTTTTTAAATATGTGTGTTTTTACATTTCGTTTGGAAATTGAATTATTATGTAGATCAACAGCACCATTTGCAAAGACTGACACAAACATGACAGACACTTGATATTTTGTTGACCGTTCATCTCAGTATAGTTTATTCTTCATTTCCAACTCGATACACTATTCTCTTCTGTCTACATACAGTATCTGCTATCCTCTTTCCTCTACATGTTTCAGGCCTCACAGGCCCATCATCAGGAGGTCTAAATTGTGCATGCAGCCTATGTTACTCTGCCCCTCTGCAGATGTCTTTGTCTTGTGGCCGTTTAGAAAGAACTTTCTCAACGGCCACACGACAAAGACATCTGCAGAGGGGGAGAGTACCACAGGCTGCATGTACAATTTAGACCTCTTGATGATGGGCTTGTGAGGCCTGAAAAATGTAGAGGAAAGAGGATAGCAGATACTGTATGTAGACGGAAGAGAATAGTGTATCGAGTTGAAAATAAAAAAGATAAATGACTGAAACTGTACATATAACAGTAATATTGTGGTGCGGTTGCGATTCTATATTTGACGTGGAAAAGCAGTAAGTTGTAAATATTGAGTGTATGCCTATAGACATACTTAGCCAATATGGAAAGCGCATGCGATGTATTATTTTATGTTGTGTTCCATGTCTAGCTCTACAATATTTTCCACATTATCTCACAAATGAAATAATTTTCAGACAAGATAATGCGAATAAAAAGATTTTTTTTAATTTCATCTACAAATTCGCCAGGCTACATTTTTCCTAAGACAAAATCAGCGAAATATTGATAAAAATATGTTTGTCTTTATTTAATTTAACCGCCATATCTGACATATTATAGCCGAGCACAAATTTTCTGCACAGTTTTGGAAAAGTTCTCAAATATCATATATTTTTAAAATTCGTCCAGTGCTAGCCGAGTTGTTCGATGCGGACGGACGGATGGACGGACAGGCATTACCAAACTAATAGTCACTTTTTGGAAATGTGTGAAACACCTAATATAGTTCACTTTGTTACAAGTTTAAAGCGTTCACAAGGCACGTACTTACTGTTGTTGGATTTAAAGTGTCAGAACTTGATAATTGCCTAAAGGTCGTAGTCAACTGCTATGACGTAGTTTCGTCCACTCCACATTGCTGCAAATGTGACATACGTGAAAGATATTGTGTAGAGGAGTTTGTTATAATATGAATTTTCGAATTAATTTATGTCAGGCAGGGTGGAATTGCATATTATTTATCGACGCATTAACATACTCAGCAATACATACTCTAAACAATATAATAATATGATAATATTTGGTTGTTTGGCTAATTAGTAAATTTAAAGAAACATTGTTATTTGCTGCTGATGAACTGGGAAATCTGTTATAGATAGTGAGTGCCTTGTCTAAATTTGAACGTGAAACCTCCAGAACAGAAGATTGGGCAACCATTTACCTAACAATATTTTCTTGAATGACATCAGTGTGGAAAGAAACTAAGACACTTTTAACAATAAGTAAAACATTATATAAAAACTAATATATATTTGTTGACTTCTCAGAATGATTTGAAATTAAAATGAGTAAATAGAATATAAGCGCACAAGTTCTTTAATAATCTGTGTCACATCAATCGCATTTACAAAGTACTCATATTTCTTATGTCTCTTTTCCTCTATTCTCTCTATTCAGTTTTCGTTTTCCGCAAATCAGAAAAAACGCTATGTTAAGCATGAAAATTTCCTAAAGTTCTTTCAAGCCCTATGCAGCTTGTTCTACACAATGTCTTCATCCCATTTATCAAATCGTTCAACACAACATTATAGAATAATGTGAGCTTTAAACTTATACAAATGTCCACTCACGTCACAAAGCCAACTACTTTTAACAGTAAACCATTCAGAATCCCCGTAAACATATGGATACATAAAGCTTATCATAAAGCGGAACGTATACGCTATATTGAATGGCTTTTGAGAACGTAAAACTGTCTGCTTTTCATGGACAGTGAGATTATCTGTATGTAACATAATCAACATTAAAACTTGCGTTCATGTAAATTGATGTGTGATCGTTAATCATTACATTTTGCACGTGTTCTCATAAGGCTTTTGTCAAGCATTTTACAGTGTACTTACGCACTGAGTGATTAATTTTGAAATATCCTGTGCTCTTTCATTTGTACGCATAAAGCAAGATGGGGAAGTGACTTTTTTCTCTGTATAC
>Ga0268261_10003108_pt1 | contig 12095 bp, 7 predicted proteins | sample TergutNc150P1_FD_190353 | JGI IMG/M metagenome (GOLD analysis project Ga0268261, IMG submission 190353) | Nasutitermes corniger P1 segment gut microbial community from laboratory colony in Florida, USA - Nc150 P1 (SPAdes) (version 2) | ecosystem: Host-associated > Arthropoda: Insects > Digestive... | reverse complement strand
GGGGGGGGGGGGGAGAACACGAAGGCTGGGGTTGATGCTGTAACTCCTACTGCATTATGTTTTCTCTAAATACACCCCACTGCTGGAGATTCAAATGGGAGAGTAGTTTACCTTGAGCATGTTTTGTCTCCAGAGGAAGCATCTTGCATTTTTCTCTTTTTTGGAAAGATACTATCCAGGAAAAAATAATAATGTGGTAGTTTTTCCATTTGCTTTCCACATCGCAGTACAACAGCCATTCAAATCACTCTGGTATGCCTGTTGCTATACTGTCATGAACTTTCTTGAGCATCATTTGCTTTGTGCTTCATGTCACTGCTGTTGTTGCCATCCAGAGTCAGAGGAATTTTTATTGGAATTCCCCTCACCTAGGCATCTCTGTTCGTCAAGTATGTCTTCTTGATTTGTTTGACTTAAGAGACCCAACTGGTAGAATGCTACCGCTGACTTACCTTCCTGCAACTCACATGCCCCTCCATCACTGTAGGGTGGGTTACCATTGGAGGGGTGGGTTTGGAAGATATATTGTTCGAATGTTCCAACCGAAGTGAGCTCACAGCGTCGTGATTAACAGACCCATCTTCCCATGCAAAGGCTACAGAGGTTGCAGCCAAAATGGCCAATACTGGCTTCAAAGCATAAAATGGGTGTTTGCATTGCCTTAAGAAAGACATAATTTCGGTTACTGAAAAGAGTATGGTGAAAGTGGTTATGTTAATGAAGAAAATGTAGACCACTGCATTAACAACTTTCTCCCAGGTATTATCAGTGGGTATGAACCCAGAGACATTTTTATGTACTGATTCCAGACAAGACCTTGACACTGAAAGTTTAAACCTGTGCAGGAAGTCATAAATCCAAAGAATGATTAACAGTACTGCTTTGTAGCAATGCCAGTGGCACTGAACAATTGAAGCTGCTGATAACTGGAGAGTTTGCAAAACCCAGGTGTTTCAAGCATGTTGGCACTTTTCATTGCCAATACAGTAGTAATGTGAATGCATGGATGACTTATTCCGATTTAATACAAACATTATTAGATATAAATTTAGAGTGAATGTAGTGTTTTAGTAACTGCAGTGGTAATTTTCTGTTTGATATTGACACAAACCCCGTTTTAAGGTTTTACTTAGTTGAAATAAAAAAAAAGCTGATATGCCAGGAAAACCTTCAATGTGGTTTCTACTATTTATCATTCCTATAGTTACCATACCGTTATAATGCAAGTTTTGCCACATCTGTTAGTGTTTAGCACAACAGTAAATATTTATGATGCACGGTCCCGCAAATTTATTAAACTTATGGCTCACCAGCAGTAACTTTTCCTGCCTTTGGGATGTTGTCCCATGGCTTCAGCATGACTAGCAACTTGCATATCCCTACAGGGAGCTTAAAAACAGAGTTCGAGTGAGCCCATTTTAATGTTTGTATACTCAAGTGGGTGGAACTTGGACCATATGTTAAACACAAACATGCAATCTCCATTCTGAATGTAGGTTGTGTAGTCACTCTGATGGCTGCTTCGTAATTTTTGCAGCCATCAGTTAGTGATCAGTATCACAGACCGCTTCCCTGAAAGATCATACATCAAGTATACTTGAATACCATCTCCTGTCTGTCAAGATTTGATCACTGTGATAGGAATCTACCTATCAGGAGAGGTCCAAATGTATTGATGAATGTTTTAATGTGGAAAGGTAGTGTTTTTGACAATATTTTTACATGTGGCAAAGTTTGCTGCTGTAACCCCACAGTCAATACTGTTATCATGTAAACTTTCATTCCCAATTGTTGTTTGGAAATATGTTCTCTCCCTAATACTGCATTGAAATGTCCTAACAAAAATGACTTAGTACAAATATATTACATGTTGTCACTAACAAACTCTGTTCCCTTAAATGCTGATTTGAATCTCTGATGTACAAAAAATCCTGTGCATAGTTGATAATTTTTATACACTTTTCTATAGAAAAAGGTATAATCCTGTGCGGGTTCATTGCCATTGTTTTCCCATTTGACCTCTGCTGTCATTAAATATAAGTCACTAATTATCTTGCAGCTGTCTTCAGTGACCCTGGACTGTAGAGACTCCTCATACACTCCAAATTCCAGATTTCATGTCCATTTCCATTGCATAGGTCATTTCAAAGAATCTCAACAAGTCCAAGGTTCTGTGTAACATTCTGAAACATGTTCTTTATAGTGAGGAGTTGTTAGTTTCTTGCCTGACCTTAAACTGGAGGACCTCCTTTTGGTGACTATTTACAGCTGCTTGTCCATTATATTTATGGCTCCCCTCCATATCTGGTGGCCATCTCAATCCACAGCATCAGGATGCACCATGTTCTGAAGACAGGGACCCACTTAACCTTTATCATATGGCATTTAAATTCCGTTTTTGTACTGAGGGTATGGAATTTTCACCGCGACAGCCCTTTAAATCGTGGCGTGTGTTTGAAAATAAAAGTTTATAAATTACGAACCGAAGGTGATGAAGTAATGAAATAATCTGCACTGTGTTGCAAATAAATCAGAGATATTTTAGTTCAAAAAAAGATTCAATAGAAATATTCAGTGCCTACATGCAGAAAGTTAATTAAAAAACCAACCAACCAAACAAAGATCTAACTGAGGGCGGAGACTTGCACTTCGCGCTAGTCGACGTCCCTCCATCTGTATAGCCATTCCTGCGTTAACCGCATCGCTGGGATCAGTAACAGACACTAGAACTATAACAGGGTTTATGCTTACGCTAACGATTTCCGGTCACGGTTAAAAACTTCGACGCGAGCATACTAAGGTCCGAATAGGTCCTATTTGGGGGAGGGGGGAACTTTGATTGGAAGGCTTCTGGGATGTTTTATAATTATCAGTTTATTTTACTTACGTTTCTGTTTCGGGCCTGCTGTATGCACAGGAAATTTCAGCTTCAAGATTTGTGGAGTTGTGCCTTGGTGTGGTGGTGTCAGAAACATCATCTTACTTCAGACACACACATCATACTTTCTCAACACTTTACAAACAACTTTTCTCTTCACACAACCCTCTGTTCACATGCGACACCATCATGAAACGAGAACGACCTACGTTTGTTGAGTTTTGTTCCAGTATACCAACATGTGTTATCGTTTCCAGTATTTTTTTCACGATGGGGAATCGAGAATTTCTACATTGTATTTCCTAACTCCCTCAAGGAAAGAGTAAAACAGGGATATTTCAGCGGTTGTCTAAAAATGCATAAAATGCTATTGCCCAAATAAATTATGGTGTCGCTCGATGCCCCTGCTCCTTCATTCTCGCTGTCCCAGCTATTCGCTTTAGGGACAGGAACCCTGCTGTCTCACGCACAGACATCACAGACTGCTGACTCAGAAAGGAATATTCAGTCCGGCTTATTATTAGGAAGTTGGAACAAGTGGTAACGCATTGAAATGCCATATTATTTCAGCTGGTTTATAGCCCTATTTACAGATCAGTTTGTTTACTTCTGTGTATCAAACTGCAGTTGGAATTATAAGTCCAGTTCTGTTTGCAAACCTGGCTTCTCACTATCAGTAATAAGTTATGAGAAAATCATGACCTCACAATGCACCCAGTAATTACCTATATTTATTTGTGTGAGCGAATTTCTGCATTTTGTTTATTTTTTTTTTTTCAAACCATCCTTCTGTAATGGACCAGAAACTGAACTGAAATGTAACACAGGCTTTAGAGAAACCATTTACAATTGGCATTTTATCATATACTGATAGTTGGTGCTTAGTCCCTTTTAGCAGTAATGTATCTGGTGACAGTACACATAAAGTGGGCCTCTGTTTTGGCTCCCAAGAGATTAACGAGCAGTATATCAGTCACTAAATGACGTAACTCTTCGCAGCAGGGTTCACAGCAAGAATATTTCCATACGAAGCAAGTGCTCACAAATACGTTTCATGTAACAGCAAAGCATGGCAGAGTGAATGGGGCTTCATATTCCAATGTGTTTATGTATCTGAGACAAATGAATATGTAGCACATCTTCTTGCAGCAAGCCTTCTCGTTTCTTTAGAAGGAAAGGCAAGGCAAGGCATGAGTTGCTGGGCATTAAAAAAAAAAGAAAGAAAAACAGACAAGGGTGAGAAGACTACAGGGTGGCGAGAAAAATGCTGTTCATGAGGGGCATATGTATATGATTGGGTAAAGTGGCTGGAGCATGAATCTGACCACAAACCTTTATATAATGTGGAGATAACGAGTGGGACTATAATTCTAAGCCTTTACGTGAGTATCCTGAGAATTTAAATGGCTGTAGCGCACTGGGTCGGGTGCGTTTGTACCATGTCCACTTTAAATGGATGCACCAGGCCTGGTGCGCGTGGACAATAAAGGTTAATATGGTCATAAAGTTTCTTGTCTCTAATCTTATGTTGATTATTTGCATGTGTATGTAGAATTCAAAGGCCCTTGTTGTATTCTCAGTTTAATAAATATAGGCAGAACAGTGCCTATAAATTTTGCATTTTGTAGTTACAAAATTTTGCTATTTTTTGAAGCTCATGCAAGACCTTCATGTATTTAGTTGTTCAGCATTTGTTTCCACATCACTGTTTTTTTGGCCTCTTAAAACAGTTTATATTATTCAGAGTATTTTTGCTTTATACAGTAAAGTCATTAGGATGTTTATTTCTGATTTTGTAGGGTGTATGGATGGCATATTCTTAATTGTCACTTAAGTACTGTGTTTTATCAACAGAGCAATATATGAAGATGACTTGATAGAGAGGATTGTAATACCCCATCTACAGCACATTGATACTGACTGTGATATCATAGTGAGGAATGCAGCATCACAATTACTGGTTGATCTCTGTGTAGAGTGTGAGAATAAGAGGTGCCTTGAGCTCATGGACATACTTGAAAAGGTTTGTTAATCTTTATGCATGCATTTTATGTGGCCACTTTCTATTGCCTTCATGGTATATGTGCTCTGTACCTGTACATTATCTGCAATGCAGTACAAGAAAACTGGTCATGACAACAGAAAATCTGACATGCACACAGTTCTGGGTCATATCAACAGGTTTAATACCTCAGTTTTATTACCCCCTTACCTGACATGGAACATGGTGACCGATATCTTGTTGGTGAGACGTATATGCATAAAGAAGTATACATAGTGAGTAATTCCAAGAATTTTGATATTTCTGCTGTACATATTTACATTACAGTTGTGCATTGAAACAGACTGCTAGTGACATGAAATTCAATATGAATTGCTTACTCTGTGTTGTAACATGGGTGTCCTTAAGTCAGATGATGTATGTCAGCTGCAGTGATGTAAATCGTTGGATGGGATGAAAGGATTCGTACATGTCTTGATAAGAATGTACTGGAGAGGAAACAAATGTAGCCTTTGTAAAGTCCCAACCTACCATTCAGTTTAGTAGAACCAAGGAAAACTATGAAGAAACTTGGGATAACTGGTGCCCCTGTGGAAATAAAGCTTCGATCATCCTGACAGACCACAGACCATAAGCTGGTCTCTGAATTGTGATACAAGTTTCCTTTGTAACATGATGCAGGAATGTAGTGCACTAAATCTTTTGTTACGTACTTATTTGATGAGATGTTTTCTGTTTCCACAAGTAAATGGGTGACTACAGATATTCATTTCACCCATCAGTTTTCCTTACCACTACAGATTAAATCTTGTCAGTATCAGTCTTTATTCCATTTGTGGTCCTGTTTGTACATTGTTAGTTGACATTCAGCCCTTTCAACTTCCTATTCATATTTTGGGTCAATTGTATGCTTCAAAATTTGGCTTCTTCACATCTTATCCCTTTGAATTCTTTGACATATTTTCTTCTTAATTTTGCAGTATGTGTGGTCGCTTGTAAAAAAACAATCAACCCCCTACTTTACAGCTTTGAGGGAAAATTTTCTTTCATTACTCAGGCTGTCCAGGTAGCTACAGAAAAATAACAGAAGCTTGTTTTTAAAAGCACCAGCCAAAAGCAGGAAATTTGAGGCTGTAATTTGTAACATTCATTGGCCTTGAATATACAGTTGCAGTCAGAACTTTCTGACACCTTAGAAAGCACTGATATATTCATGCATGCAGTGAAGACAAACAGTGCAAAACAGTCATAATGCACACAGAAAATAAATACTAATAAAAACTGGTACATAATGGATGTTCACAAATACCTATGCAAACAGAGTGACTCTTTCTTAAAAATTCAATATGTGTTTGGACCTGATAAGTTTAAAGACTGTAATTTATGTAATTTAGTTTTTGAATCATGCATACCAGAAATTTAAATAGCCAAATGGAGCATAAATTCAGCCATATGTGGTTGTTTAAGCCTGGAAGATATAATTTAAGTTCATTACATCTCAAACAAAATTTAGACACAAAGAAAGCAAGTCTGCTGTTAAGCTGGAATGTTCTCAAACTGTACCTCTGATGCAGTTCTGAGCATGAAACAAGGCTTGAATTTTTTTAATTCTGGTTTTGTCTCAGAAATAGTTCATATTCAAGAAATGTGTAGTGTGGGCAGTAAATTGTGGCCACTCAGTTTCATTGGTGTGTAATGAAGCTCGGCTCTGAAAAGTTCGCCTCTTGTAAAGATATATAAACTGAGCAAAATTAAGCATTAATATTAAACTACATACAGTTACTGTTGTGCAGTTGGGCACTATATTACTGTTGTAATTCTTGTTTAGGCTATCATGAAATTACATAGTCTGGGCAGAGGAGTTAATATAAACTTTATTTGTTGTCTAAGATTGGTACATTTGTTAAGTGACATGTCATATTATGAACTGATAAAATTAAAGAAGTGTTATTACAACATTCTGCACTGTTGTGATGTTCTATTAAAGAATTATCAACATTTTTGACTGTCCAACCTACTTTTCACAAGACTAGAATCATTGCTGAATTGTTAACCAAATAATCTAGTTTGCATTTTTTAATATAACAGGATTTGTTCAAGTTCATAAAAATGTTATTCCAATTCACCACATAGTTAACAAAATAAATTTCACTGCAGGAATTAAACATCGTTCTATGCCATGATGTTCATTTTATGCCATACCAAACTTTGTACGTGTGTGACACCAGGAAGTGTAAAACTAATGTACGTGTATGTATAAAGTGTAAGGTAGAATTTACAGCCGTCCTGTATCAGTTTCTGAGAGAGCTAAGTCCTGTTCATAATTATTACTGAATGTGAAAACCCTGTTCATAAGTCTATCCCCCTCTCCACCACCACCACCACCACTCCCCCTTTCCCACATGCCTTGAAACAACTATTTACTTTTGCTATAAATGTATGTTTTTCAGAAATATTATTTTAAAAAATGCAGCTTCTTCACAGCCCACAAGTTTATAACCACTACTGTGCAACATAACCTGCGATATTTTTGCAGATTTTAAACAGACCATATGAGCAGTACGCACTGGACCCAAATGCAGTTGTGAATGAGATGGATGTTCTGGATGTGAAGACTGTTGTGAGTGGACTGATTAAAATCTTCAAAGAGAAATTATATCAGCTTCCATCTTCCCATGCCACCAAAGCATATCGCTTACTGGTGAATCATCTGGAATTGCATTACCAAAAACCTGTTGTTTTTGATAATGCTAGCAGTATCAGATACATAGTAAGTACAAAGTCCTGTAGAACCTTTGTCCTCATGTGTTTTTGTTCATTGTTTGCCTGTTTTGTTAGTGTGTAATGAAAATTCAAGATAAACAGGGCATTTAATTTCACAGAATGATTTTTCATCCAATTATTATAACAGTTGTAGTTCAGCATGTCTGTAACTTAAGATCTAGAGTATTTGATTTTCTTACCAAGTTGTTTTTTAATATATATTCCTTGCATTATAATAATATCACATACACAAATAAAGTTAAAAAATTCTTAGCAGCTAATTTTCAAAATTTCTCAAAGATCATACTGAAACCTACCAAAAAATTAATCCAAAAAAACATTACAAAAATGGAATAAGATAAGCGTAAACAAAGGATAAAATACTTGATTCAAAGAGAACCTTTATCCCCAATGTTAAAAATACAGCTTAAGTTACATTAACCCGATTTTCCCATTTGCCCTGTAGTTAATGGTTGTTGGGTACCCACCTACAAAGTGGTAAAGTTTCTTGCTACAATATTAAATGCATACCTTATACTTCACAATTAATATAGTGTTCCTAACCATTGGCCAATAATCTAACAAAATTTACAATTAACGAGAACAACAAATTTATCACATACAACATAAAAGAACTGTTTTGTTGTTATCCCTACACAAGAGCTAATAAATATCACTGAAAATCTCCTCCAACTAAAAGGCATTGAACCACAGTTAAAACACTAAGTACTGCACTTAATGAAAACTGTCGTCTTACAGAATTATTACTTTACATTTTTAAATAAAGTATATCAACTGACCAAAGGAGTTGCCTTGTGTTCACCAATTTAGAGCATAGTTGCTGAAATATTTTGACAGTTTTATGAAGACACATATATATATGAAACACCTCAGGACTAGCAATGTGATGTTCTATAAACATTATGTAGATGGCAAAGATTGATGTAGAACTCATCACCTCCAAAGGAACCATATGCATGGAAGTATCATATTTATTCCAACGTATGAAAATGATGGACAAATGCATGTTTTAGATCTACTGTTTATGCGAAGAGAATCTACTATCAAAGATGACATAGTGTAAACCCACCAACCCTGACACAATTATCAGCGTTTTCTCAAACCATCGTATAGAACACAAAATGACTGCATATAGATATTTGATTGCATGCTTGCACTTACTCCCACTCTCACTACAATGAAAACAAAAATAATGTAACATAGTACAACATACATCAAAGGCCAGCAACTTTCCATACACACTTATCCAGTAATGTGACAAACAAATACAGGGTGGGGCATAAAGATCTCCCACATTTCAAGGGGGCACTGTGCGGGCTGTAGTGGGGGTAGAGAGGTGGGGTAGGTCTCATTCGGTAGGTTAGGCTCTACCGTTTTCAGTACCCATCATGGGTTGGACCGGTGAACATTGGGGCTTTGTTGTTGAAGCGTATTATGAGAACAACCGTTCTGTGATAACAACGCAGAGAGCGTTCTGTACACGCTTCACGCTCGGTCGAAATGCACCTGTACCAGATCAGAAAACAATTTTGCTATGGATTTCTAACCTTCGGGCAACTGGATCCACACTGAAAAGAAAATCACCTGGCAGACCTAGGACTATTAGAACACCAGAAAATATGGAAGCAGTAAGAGCATCCATTCAGCAATCGCCAAAGCGTTTCGCTCGTAAGCATGCCATGGCAATAAGGATATCAAGTCGGAGTTTGAGGAGGATTCTGCATGCCGATTTAAAACTGCATCCTTACAAAATGTTGTTGGCTCAAGAATTAAGTGAGAGAGATCATGCCAACTGCAGGGCCATAAGTGCGGAAATTCTTGAACAGGTCCCCGCTGCAGCTGTTCTGAGTGGTGATGAGGCTCACTTCCATATCAGTGGAGCCGTAAACAAACAGAATTTTTGCTACTGGGCTGAACGTAACCCTCGTGAACTCCAAGAACGACCGCTCCACTGTCCTCGCGTAACTGTTTGGTGTGCAGTTGCCGACTTTGGTGTGATCGGCCCTTACTTTTTTGAGGAAGGTGGTGCAACAGTAACTGTCCGCCGACCAGTACGTTGAAGTGTTGGAGAGACCTTTCTGCACCCCAAACTGGACGATGTGGATACAGAACATGTGTGGTTTCAACAGGATGGGGCCACAGCTCACACAGCACGATGTTTGCTCCGAGTGTTGAGGGAAATGTTCCCTGGGTGTTTGATTTCTTTAAGGGGAGACGTGGGGTGACCAGCACGGTCACCAGATTTAAGCCCATGTGACTTTTTCCTTTGGGGATACCTAAAGGAAAAGGTTTTCAAACATCGTTCTTGATCTCTTGAGGATTTGAAGGAGAGGATCCGACAGGAAATCAACACCATTCCGCCTGAGATAACTCGGAGAGTGATGAAGAATTTTGGGAACGTCTTCAGCAATGTGTTGCCAACGACGGCTGCCATATGTCTGATGTGATTTTGAAAACCCATTAAAAAAATGTTTTTTATGTACTTTTCAGAAATATATTCAATTTTTTTCTAGATTCTTTCATTTTTTATACCTCTTCAAAATGTGGGAGGTATTTATGCCCCACCCTGTACAACAAAACTTAAATGGCCCTGATCAAAATAAAAGCACAAGCCATAATTAAAAAAACTGGATGACTTTTACACAACTACAGACCACTAGTAAGAAAGATTACCAACCCGTTTAAGCAAACCGAAGAAAAGTAAATGTTGTCTTCCACAGTACAAACACTGTATATGACCTACTGAAACCAGAAACACATAACATGCTAGATGAATACACAGACTGTGGGATTTTTGACCTTACTTGCACTACACTTAAACTCTGTTATATTGGACAAACTACTCAAAATCTAAAACAAAGATATCGAGAACATATAACATACATAAAACATAACAAACCACATTTGGCATATGCCTTACATGTCTTAAATAATGCACATGAATATGGATCTATTAATAATATGATGTCCCTACTCAAGCAAGTGAACAAAGGCCCACTAATAAATTCATTCAAACAATTTTATTCTGAGTTTTATTTTTATCACAGTAAACTTATTTCAGAACAACGTATAGTTGAAAAAACCAAATTTATGAATTGGTACTTGACCTTCATTTACATGACATGACTTAGATCCGAATGTCCTTCCTCTCTACTTTCCATACCAAAGTACCCTGAACACCTCGAACACATGTACACGCTGCTCCATTTTACTGGTGTGGCCACTGTTGTTCTGTATTTTCATAATATATTTGTATTCTTTACTATAACCTAACACAATTTACATTCTCTTACATGTAGTTAAGAATTGTACAAATAACCAAATACTAAACATTTATATATATTATTATATTTCAACTTTCAGTGTAATAATTCTGTCCACTACACATTTTCATTCTACATGGTAGAATTTCCATCATTTCTTCTACATATGCAAGCGATCAAAGTATTGTTAAGTAATTGTTTTATACAACAACATTTAATGTGCTCCCTGATGATGGACCAGTAAAGTCTGAAATGTTCAGGAGTTTAGTGTTCTTAAAAATATTATTGTTAATCTAATGACAATTGTGTGCATTGGTTGATTAAAATTACAGAAGTTACCAAGCTATATTGACATAACAATGGTCAGGTGCTGTTGTATCATATACTCTCTTCCTACTTACTGACTGACTGACTGACTGACTCAGTAACTAAGTAGTGAATTATCTGTACATCTGCCTGCCTGTCCGTTTCTCATTGCCTGTTCATGTCTATCTACCTTCATGAAGTACAACCATTCTTGAGAACATGATGAGCTAATCAAGAAATACACCTTTTATAGAACTTGAAATTGATAATGATAAATTCAGTTCTTTGTTTTTGTAAGTGTGATATACCTAAGTGGTAATACAAAGTGATTTGTGCTGGTCCCTCCCCACCGAGCCCCAACTGAAACAGGATTATTTCAGTGCAAGTGTCACACGTTACACCACTGTATTAAATTTTTTTATATTTGTTTCTTGTAAAAGTAAATAAGGTTTGTTTACACAATACAGTTTTGGCTGCATAATGTGTATTTACCTGGTATCTGCCTTTTGTAGCTTTTCTGGTTTTTTTCTTACGTTTAATTTTTTGACACCTTCTTCGGACGTAAATTTTTCTGAGTAAACTTAAGGACTATTGGTACTCGCTTATTTTAGTACCAGGTTCAGTATTCAGCCTTGAATATTGAGTTTGTCTGCATACCCCACCTGTCAGAAAATCTTGGTTTTGCCTACTTTTGTATTTTAATTGTAAATATTGCAACTGAAATTTGTTGCACATTGTGTTGCTACATTATTTGATACTATGTCGTCGTCGTCGTCGTCGTCGTCGTCGTCGTCGTCGTCGTCGTCGTCGTCGTCGTCGTCGTCGTCGTCGTCGTCGTCGTCGTCGTCGTCGTCGTCGTCGT
>Ga0268261_10003107_pt1 | contig 12097 bp, 6 predicted proteins | sample TergutNc150P1_FD_190353 | JGI IMG/M metagenome (GOLD analysis project Ga0268261, IMG submission 190353) | Nasutitermes corniger P1 segment gut microbial community from laboratory colony in Florida, USA - Nc150 P1 (SPAdes) (version 2) | ecosystem: Host-associated > Arthropoda: Insects > Digestive... | reverse complement strand
AATAATTTAACCCTTATCCTGCTAACGTGGAGAAAATGGTGAGCTCCTAATAATGCCAGCAAATAGCAGATGGGATTTAATTCGGGGTTTAAAGGGTTAAATGGTTCTTTAACGTAAGGTTTATACTATTGTCCGTAGGGCCAAGAGATTCTGCTGAATTCAAGGTTAACTCATTGTTAGCCCTATCAGTCTTCTAGAAATATATGTTCTAATACAAGTCACCAGGACAGAAGTGTGACAAAAGTATGTTGTTTTGATTGTGTTGTTTTCATTCTAATTATTTGTATGAACTGCGGTTCGTTTTTATCAGGAAATAATAATTTGATAAGAAAGATAATAAGGAAATTTAATATATTCAATGTCGGCTTGAATCAGGCGCTCATACAAACAGATGCGTTAGATTCTGTATGATTCACAACACTGTTGGTACTGCAAGCTATTGTTTAATGATATCTTTATATATCTGCTGTTGTCCCTCGCATCTTAACCCTTATCCTGCTAACGTGGAGAAAATGGTGAGTTCCTAACAATTCCAGCAAATAGCAGCTGTGATTTAATTCAGCGTTTAAAGAGGTAATATCTCAAGAAGAGTCCACATTTTCATGTACCAAATTTCCAAGCATATACACATAAATCATTTTGTATTACGTTAAGACTAATTCTGCTTTAATTTTCTGCTTTTTTTTATTTGCTATCCAAACGTTCCTTTCTATTTCTTCTCTGTCATTGGTTTAGATATTAAGCAAACTGCACGAAGAAGAGCTTGGGAAGGAACGTGAGGCACCTTCACACAAGCTACATGTTTCTTTGTATAATTTTGCTGTTACATTAATTGCACAGACGAAGTGGATATCTGGATTTATTTTAGGCACAGTGTATTCATTCATCAGAACACTTTGCTTTCTTTAGCTGGTAATAAATTGGAAACGTCAAGAAGGAAATATTAGCGATATAATAATAAATGTTACCAGACAATGTCCCAATAAAATTCAAAATGGCTGGCCTACACTATCCTTTGTAGGTTTTTCAAACAGCTGGGGAACCAGGGAGGGAACGCTGCTTTTCCTGGAACTTTGAGAGAAAGGTACAATTTTGATATATTAGGGGACCTTGGCTATTAGGAAATCCGTGAGAAATGTAAAAACAATTTTGTGGAAAATGGCGTCCGACATTTAGAGATTCCGTTAGGGAACATGGAAGTGGATTCCTTAACCAGGGACTGTGACAGACAGTAAAACAATACTCAGTAAAAGGAACGTTTGTCTCTATGGAAGCTGTGGGCCTGGAAATTGAAGGGACGGCTGCTTGACTGGGAACGATGATAGCTAGGTTATATAAGCACCCAGAGAGAGGCTCGGAAACTAATAGAAGGGTTTGGTGCAAGTGTAAGGAGCAGAACAGACACGAATTGGGAAAAACTGTGAGTCAGCATCAGTCAGCCTCCTTGTCGGTTATGAAATCAAAGAATCTACTTCTGTATCGGTAAATAAAAACTGTTTATTGTAAGGTACACATTAAACACACAAATACAACGTAATGCAGATTGAATAAATTTTGGTTGTTTTAGTCTCGTAGAACATAAAGTAACCAATCGAATGTAGAGTGTTTTAACACTCGGCAACGAATAGAAAAATCTTCCAGGAGAAATATCTGGAACTGGTTAAGGCCACACTGACTCAAAGTTTCGTTACAAAAATTACTGTGGAAGCATATTATTGAGTAGAGTTGTACTACGACGTGTTCTTTACGAAGGTTATAGAATATGTTGTGCTGTTAACATCAACGTAGAACAGCTGTTTACCCGAAGATAGAACCACCTGTACCGACTGAAATCGAAGCATGAATTGAGAGAGAGAATGGATGGGTTGAACAAGAGAATGAACTTTACCTTTCAGGGTTACCGAACCACGTTCATCCAGAACGTAGGCTAGGCATTTTATACAGTGAGCTACACAACCTTCAGCGTAAATTCCTTTAAAATATTTAGTTACCAATGTTGGATCTTATGTGAGGAAAAGGAAATATATATATAATATTAATAAGTCTATTATATTTAATTTCTTGTTCTGGCACATTTAATTACGTACAAGGAATACATTTAGTTGTCCAGAATCCTTGAAATCGCAGACGATTATGTCGCAATTCCAACGCCACTGATCTATGCCGAAATTCTTCCTAGCGTTTACACGTACATTCTGTCTTCTGGCACTGATCACTACTCGCTATCGTCAGCTGGCTGTAATCTATGTTGTATTCTCTCAATTTCTTCAGCACTTGCATCACTGTTGCTAAATCAGGGCGGTTCCTTCGAAAAACCACATAAGTAACCGCTGCAAGCAAATAATCACGGGGTGTAAGAATGTAACTTATTTAATGTGTAATTGACTATATAAAATATCTAATGTTTATTAAATTTCCGCATCTCCCGCAGTTTTCACAGTCTCCAATATATGTCACTTTATTCCTATCAACATTTATAGACATTCAGTACTAGTATTCGATGGGGCTGTACATAGTGTTCGGTAGCACAGGCACAGGTTGACATAGGCCTTAGCGGAACGCACAGGATTACTTCGAAAAGCAGAAAGTTTTGTTAACTTTACTGTCTTTGGTGTTTGTAGATAATTTCCGGTGTGTAATCGGTTTAACAGAAATATATTTATTTATAATATGTGCTTTGGTACATTGCATGTTGAAGTTTTATGGTTATTGTAGATCAACAACATAATTTGCCAACACAATCTCAAAACAAAGTAGACAATGTACGCATAACTGTAACATTGTGGTGCCGTTGTGTAACTATTGGCGACGTGAAAAAGCAATATTTGTTCAAATTCTGCGTGTGTGTCTATAGTCTTTTCTAACCAGCATGCATCGCGCATGCGCCGTATAATATTATCATGTTTTCAATGTCGGATTCTATCAAATCTTTCCACATTATCTCACACAATGCAAGATTTGGAGAAAAGATTTTTAAATATAAATATTCTTTTTGAATTCATGTACAAATTCTTTCTGTAAAGGTTCTTATTCTAAGAAGAACTGAGCGAGTTATTTTGCTAAACTTACAAATCTGTCTATGTAATTTACCCGTTATATTTGAGAATTAATCGAGGCTGAACTTCGCCACAGTTTTTGGAAAAGTTTTTAAATATACTCTTTTTCTGCCAATCAAGTGCCAACGTGTGCCATGACAAACTTGGCAGCCAATTTTCTGGAATTTGCGAAAGCGCGTAATATATTTCACTTTGCCACACATTTAAAATACTCAAACCCACGTACCTACCTTCAGGCGAAATAAATGTGCGGTGCTGCAGAATGATATAATGATCGTAGTCAGCTGCTAACACGTAGTATGGGCCCACTCCACAATGCTGCAAAATAACATACTAGAATATTATTGAGTGGTGGAGTTTGTTAGAATTTAATTTTGGAATTACTTTATATGAGGCAGTAAGAAATTGCGTGTTATTTGCCGACAGTTAAAAATTTCAGAATTACCATAATGTAAAACATATTATAATTCGATTATATTTGGTTGCTTGGATAATAAGCAAATATTTGAGAATGATGGCTGCGTGCTGTTGATGAACGGTTCCTTGCAGCCTAGATCATAATTTGTGACTAGAGACAATATATATATCCTTTAATTTTAACACAATCCAAGCTAAATGTTATACAATTACTTACCAATTTTAACATCAAATGCACTTCAGATCTTCACACAACTCATTTCTCAGGCATCATGACTCAAGTTTTTAACAAATTTTTAACATTGTTGAAAAGATTATGGGATCCCATACGACAGTAAAATAATGAGCACAACAAGTAACATTTTTTTTTCTTATATGTAAAGATGCCTCGATGATGGTCTAAGGAACGAATTTTTTTGCCAATAAGGTAAATAATATAAAAGTGTCCTGTCTGACTGAAAACAAATTTATTCATTATCGCCTTTCAATTTCTCTAACACAATGGTTTGTTTGCCATAAAATTTAAAACATTTTACTCTATACTTACCCACTGGGTGGTACATTTCGAAATATCCAGAACTCTTCCAGTTTGTTAGATTGCCATGCTCTGTGATAGTATGTTTTTCTCTTGTAAACACAAGAATATGAGAATTAGACACAATTTGTGACATGTAAAAATGTAGACATCTCAGATGTTTTGAAATTTATACCCTTATTGTTTTACAGTCCTGAAGTCCTGAGAATTAATTAAAGGGTTCAAATTAACGTAAAAATGTATGTTTATCCTTAGCCATTCGTGCCAATGCACGTTTAAATGTAGAGTGTCCGCTTTTGATCTATATTTAATAATATTTTACTATTCCAATAATTTAAAGTCGTTTTTTCCGGTCTAATCAGAATAATTCCATCTATTGGAGGTGCATTATATGCGGAGGAGCGAGATGAATGTTGCAGTTTAAAGTGGCATGTTTTCACCTTTTCTTAAGGTGAAAGACGGCGACATCAGTACTAAAAACATAAAATATTAACATGTGATGCGAGTTTCACGAGGTATTTTATCAAACATTTAGGTTTTATGATTGGCGTACTTGAATCATGAAGACTGTTCATAGCAGTACAGTGTAGGTAATGTATTTATACTTATCAATTGCTAATGGTGACAAACATTCGCCTTGAACTTCATTTATTTGAAGTTTGGCTATCAAATTGTTTTCACAGTAGGCCTTCTGATTCTATGCTCTTAGATTTGTCCTGCGAACTGTTAATTTTTACATATATTTTTTGTATTGGAAATTTATCTGAATTATATAACTTACAATTCCGTACGAAAATATTTTGTAACATGTTTTTCTGAATTTAATTTCTAGGTTTTATGGAGAAAGTCCGATTGATGGATCTGAAATTTGTGTCGTTTTGGAAAGCTATTAAAGCAGTCTGTGGTTTAAAATGTTACGGGTGTTTTGTTTTCAATTTAGATGTATGAATGAAAGGGCTCTATTTTAAGATATTTCGTTTCAAAATGCATGTTTCTTTCATCAAACGACTGTACATTCAGTAAATTAAAGATTGCAAATCCTGTGATTTCTGTTTATTCAGAGACAAAATGGCTAAATTTATTCACAGTGGAAACCTGGAAAATTTTTTAAAAATAATAACAGTCGAACCGCCTTTTAGCAACACCTCATTTACCAGCCATAGGCATCTGTAATCAGAATTTCCAACCTACAGATTATCTTGATTTATTTTGCAAAATTCACTGGAATAACTGTGGACTTCTAAACGCACCTTTTATCATATACTTTGACCGTTATTTTGCTTTTGTTTCCCACAGGAGGTTCAATCATGACTTCATTGCAGAAAAGGTTGTTATCAACGTCGTTGGGGGTGTGCATGAGCACATACCAAATTCGAGGACCTGAAAACTGTTAGAAATCGAAATTTTTATAATTTACTGGTGAGTGGAAATCTTTAACTGCTTGTAACTTTATTAAAGAATATAACATTTGTTTATGGTACCCATATATTTCCAAACCTATCTCCTGATCATGTAGATGAGAAGAGGAAACTGGATCAACTGTTAATGTGAGCATCAGGTAGAAGTGTCTTAGTTCAAGTCTCGATCAGGGCTATAAATCAATAGGCAATGTGATTTTAAATGTAACGTTGAGTTAATTCGACCCATCGTTGTTATTGGTAAAAAGTAATTTGTGTTAAATATTCTAATTGTGTATTTGTGGTCTTTGTCTTTCAGCATACAAAGCGCATGCGGTGGTTTAAATTTTATTCTGTGGTTTGTCTCCTTTTGCCTAGTCTTTTTTATTATTTCAAATACAGCAGGTTTTTGGAAAAAATGAAAATAAGATGTTCTATTTATTCTGTAAAAGGTTTGCTTGAAACTTTCTTTATATAAAGAATAACTAACGAAAGGTAATGATAAATGTTTATGGGCCTTTACGTAAAGCACCGAAATACTTGCAGGATATTATAGATAACTGCATTTCCTATACAGATATTCATACAGATATATACAAATATTAAATTTCATGACAATTCGTCCAGTGGCCTCCCAGTTTGTCGATGCAAAACGACAGAAAGAATGAAATAAATATTCCCTTTGCCCAATTTTTCGAACTAGCTTAAACAGTAGTTAGGTTTCCTAGTGTATTTTCAGAGAACTTCCATGAAACTACTTGCATGTTCTTTTATATCGAAAACGAGAGAACTCTTTAAAATCATTACCGAATAATAGTCTATAAATTATTAAATTACTCAAATGTACAGTCTGATATACTCTATTGAAGTTCGTTAATTGAACCAAAAATGAATTATAAATTCAAGCAACAGTTTTAACAGCTGCTTGTTACAGTAAGCATGTCAAAACACTAATACCCACCTTAGTCCAATCAAAATCGTTACTTTGCAGGGGTCCAAAGTTGCAGTACCCTGAAACCGACGCTAACTTGGCTATTAGACCCAAAAATATAATCAGTAACATGTTGGTTGTAATTCCTGTAATTAATTAAAACAAGTGACATGTAAATTTTCTTTCCCCCTTCTTTCCTTCATACAGTGAACACAGTGACACACACTTATGATACATCGGCTGCTCTCCCAGGGTTTTTATTGGCTAAAGACAGACAGAATTCTGGGCGTTGTTTTCAAGCGTGTATACTTACCTTCGCTAATTCTTGTGCCAATTTCATGTCAAACTTATGGCTGGACAGAAAGTTTGAAGCAAGTGCACTTACACTCTTTGATATTAGATTAACACTAAATTACCTTCAATTTCCTACTTTATTTTTCCTTTGATATCCTAATATTCGTACATATATATTGTTGTACATTAAACTGTGTGAATACGAATTGTTTTTATTTGGGAAGAAATGTGATTCAGCATCAGATAGGCTGCATACGGCCCTGTATAATTACACTGTTAAATGCAGTTCACACATCAAGTGGATAACTGGATTTATTTTATACACACTGTATTCATAAGTTGACTTCGAAGTTTCAGCTTCTAATAAAGTGTATCAGGAAGCTGTTTTAATAAAGTAATAAGAAATAAAGAATGATTGACTTTCTCCATGTTATTTGAAATTGGATCTTTCCGAAATCAGACCATCTGTGTCAGCCAATGGCCACGTGTGAAGCTGTGTTCACCTGACAGAGTTTAATGTGAATTTGGCTCCACTGTCCAAAAGAAGGGCAGAAAATTCACAAGGTTCCTGTAGATGTGCAATGCATTTGAAAAGACTAAATGAAATGAGACATTTATTATACGTCTCTCTTTCTCTATCTTGATCTTGGTATCTTCCTCTGCGATGTGCATATTGTCCAGGAACGTTTGGGAATTTTTCGAAAATCTGTCTATAAAGTTCGTGCTTTATTAACATCTGATAGAAATTGCGAAAATGTCTATAGCAGTTCATATCTGTATGTCCATTCGTCTGTATGTCCACCAATGGACGGGTTTTCGTGAAAATAATTTTTTTTTTCAAAGGTATGTATAGAAAATTCAGCATTCATTAATATCTGACAAAAGAACGTGACAGTAAATTATATGAAGACTTGTGTATATTTATGATGATATTTCACTCAATTATATTCAATATGAGTACATATATTGACAAACATGTAGAACAACTAAAATACATAATTTATGTACAGTAACATTATTCTGAAACTGGTATATGTGATAAGAAAATGTGTAAAGTTTTGTACCGACTGACAAACCAGTGACTGCATTGTAACATGTCACATGGTTAGTCTTCACTGGATAATTAAAGTTAGAGGCACACACTGAGAAAACATACCGTTTAATCTCTTTTGTCGCAAGATTAAACACTCGAAAGCACCTCAGTGTTACGTTATTATATTACCCGTCAGTTTGACATTTAGTGTTTTGTTAGTGTGTGATGTATTCGTGTGCTTAATGGTACGTCGTTTGGACAGGTGATTGACGTTTGTAATTATGTGATGTGTTGAAGAATATTGTGAAGTAGATCAGTAAATTGTTTAGTCAACCCAGCCCTGCGTTTCACTGCAGCACCAGAAAAAGGATGTAATGTAAAGTTTACTTAGAGTCAATTCCTTTATTAAAATCCAACTAATGCACAACACTTGTTGCGTCAACTCTAAATAAAATTAAAGTCACAATAAACACTCCAATATATTTCGGTTTACGCAGGAAACATTTTCAGGGAGTTTTCCAGTGCTTGGCTAAAGCTGTTTATATGGTTTTATGTGTGCACGTCGATGTTGACGTAGTCAATTGTATGGCGGCATATCAGCCTGTTGTGCTGGTGTATACGCTCTGTGGAGACAGATTGATGACTTCATTTTGCCTCCACAGAGCATACACACCAGCACAACAGGCTAATATGCCGCCATACCACTGACTACGTCACCATCAAGGTGCACACAGAAAAACCATATAAATAGCTTTAGGCAAAAACTGGGAAACTCCCTGAAGATGGTTCCTGCGTAAACCGAAATATGTTGGAGTGTTTATTGTGCCTTTAACTTTATTTAGAGTTGACGCAATAAGTGATGTGCATTAGTTGGATTTTAATAAAGGAATTTTAATATTAGAAAACCACGGTACAAACATTAAATTTTACTTACAGTCACTCGACTTGCAGTCGGCGTCTTCTTCCAGCTTCTCGACAATCCAGTATTTTCAGTCCTGTGGTTTCTTTTATAGGGCACATTTCAGAATAAGCTGCACATATCGAAGGCAAACATGTCTTCACGTGGATACATGATTTGCGTGATAGTAATTTTTTTGTTACGCCGTAATTATAAGGAAGTGGTGTATTAAAATAACCGATTGTTGTTTACATCCTACTCTCCTTAGGCTATACAAGTTCTTTGGGAATATATATAACATAAGAACCTGTTAGTTAACTTCAACTTGTAACAAGGAATTTCTGGCTGGATGTGTAAATTTGCATGTAGATTTACACGGCTTGACATTGTCATAAATATTATTTAGTGAAAATTTTCGATTTACAATTTTTGTCCGTAGGGGAAAGAGAAACCGCTGAATTCCGCTCTCACCCTTTGGCAACCCTATCAGTCTTGTATAAATGTATGTTCTATTACAAGTCACCAGGACACAAGTATGACAACAGTCTGTTGTTTTGAGCGTGTTGTTTCCTTTCTGATAATTTGTTAAGACCGTGGATTGTTTTTAGCATGGAATGTGAGTTTGATAATACAGATATGGAGGGAACCCTTCTTTTAAATGGAATTATGTATCAGGCCTTTGTACACATCGACCAGTGAAATGGAGTGTAAAATATCTAGAACAAAATTTCTATATCTGTGGTTGCGCAGCACTGTTGTTATTCCAGGCATTGTTTCCAGTTTCGCAACTCTATTTAAAAAATTGAATTATAAAGAAATAACCAAAAATTACAAAAATCGTAAGCTACAACTCTTTCATAATAAGCAGCGTTGCTGTCAAAATTATACAATTCGTACCTTCTGTCATCCAGTTTCTGAAATTTATATGTTTCTGAGTGCAATAAATATATTCTTTTGGTGTTACAATGAAATACATCCTAACTCGATTATAACTACATCGGTTTATGTACAACCTCGTCTAAAGCGGTAGATATTGTGTGGTATCAATTAATTCCTAACCGTTCATCATACAATTTACGCAACCTTTGGAACAATTTTCTATTCAACGACACAAAATATTTTGTCTTTTTCATAACTTCATATATATAATCGGATAATCAGAATTGTGCTGTGTTTAATATATGCAAGGAATGAATACAAATAATACGGAAACTGCCTTTCCATTTCTTTTTCTTAGCACACCAAACACAGTGGAAGTACAGTCAACACACATCGTCTGTTCTCCCAGTCATACTATTCACTAAAGACAGAAGTCTGATTGTCGTTTTGAAGTCGTTCTTTGCTTTTTACAAATGCCAAATATTGAATCTCCTTCACAGATATTATTTCATATTAAGGTAAGACCAGTTCTGCTTTAATATAGTTGCTTCTTTCTTAATATCGTAACGTGCCTTGTTATTTGTTCTCGGTTAGTGATATAGACATTTAGGAAACTGTACGAGGAATTGTTTGGGAAGAAATGTGAGTCTGCATCAGACAAGCTAATTTTCGCCCTATATAGCTCACTGTTGCAGGCACTTCTCACATCAAGTGGATTTCTGGATTTATTGTAGGCACACTGTTCTCATCAGCGAGAGGTGCGTTCTTTAGCTTTTAATAAGTTGGAGATGTCAGGAAGGAAATATTAGAGACGTAACCATAAAGGATACCAGACAATGCCCGGATAAAATTGAAAATGACTGACATAGATGCGTGAAAATTGAATTCATGGCTACCATAATTCAAAGCAGTTATGTCTGAAAGTGGACTGTGTGTTTATGTGTTGTGACCTCACATCAATGCTGCCAGTAAGAAAGGAATATTTTCCATTTTTTCTGTAGATTTTCAACTTTATTAAGCTGGTCAGCGAAATAAGCGACTCTTAGGTTCAACTTGGTTGTCCATATTCTGTCTGTCCGTCCACATTCGACAACGTCTTTATAATGTTTATGAATTTTCGAAACGTCTCTAGAAAATCAACCGTATATCGGTTTCAAAACGCTTATCTACGTTGTCCGACACCTAGACTCCATTGCTTCCTATATTCCCATTGGCCTTCACTTAGGTTTCTTTCGTTCATGGCCTTCCTTATACCTTCCATTTACATTTTTCTTCGGTCTTCCTAGTGCCCTCTTTTGTTTCAGCATCCACTTCAATGTTATTTTAGGTAATCTTCCTTCTACCATTCTGTATAAATTTCAAGTCGTATTAAAATATGACAAGAGTGACTGTTATTGTACACGAAGGAATATCCACGTTTACGGTTAAGTATCGCTGAAAGTTTTACAACTTCAAAATTCCAGCAGAGTTTGTAGAGAAATTCGGAATTTATTTTTTGTTCAGTATCGTATTATAATACAATATTGCTTGGAAAATTTGCGCTGTGCGTTGCGGTATAATGTAAGGAAAATTGGGGACACACACTGATTTTATTTAATACTTACCGTATCATATTTGGTTAATTCCGTCTGATCTCCTAAAAGATTCACTGCAACACTGACAGAAACTGAGAAACTACGCAACGACTTTCACATCATTAAGACCAGTTTGGTCACTATTTTTTGTGAATATAGAACCGGAATTATAAATTATCTTATTAGGTGAGTAATAACGATAAACGTCGTCTGGAAAATTGACGGTCAATTTGATTTAATTGAGGGTTTTCAAAACTTAAATTAAGACGGTAAAAAAAACAGGCCGACAGAAACCGTGTCACGAATTGTTGATATAAATTTCCCAGTTAAATTAATTTGTCACGCTCTGTTCAATTAATTTTGTCAGTCATTCATGATCTATACAGCAGTCCACGTATATCAGTAACAAGAGACTGGGCACTGGGGGCATTAAACTCCTCTACAGTTGGTATCGATTTAATTTCGTGGGGAAAATTGTCTGATGATTGGCCTTGGCCATTCAGTTTCAATTTGGCACCGAAGTTAAGGAAAGAGTAGAGCTATAATTCTACTGCTTTGTGGACATTTATGACCTGTACTGCTTTGATACCGTTTGCGAGCAAGAAGATTCAGACGCAATTTGTTGCAATATATCATGTAAAGGACCCTTGTTGTGGTAATCGCTGTGCTTACTGTAGATATTTCAGGCAGGACTGTAATTCGTTAGCGACTGTCAGTTTTGTTTAGAGATGTTCGTATTATTCAGAATGCTAAGGACAGAATTATCTAAACTCATTGTCCTTTGATGATGACCGATTGTAGGTTAACCCTTTAAACCCTGAATTAAATCCCATCTGCTATTTGTTGGTATTATTAGCTCACCATTTTCTCCACGTTAGCAGGATAATGGTTAAATCATTACCCCTTAGGCTTCTAATGTCATATATAAATGGAGCACCTATTCTTGATTTTTCTAGATCACATACGACGACGCAGCACAGTCGGTATGACTCCTCTGGACGAGTGATCAGCTCGTCGCAGAGACCTCTACCTGACAACACACGACAATCGCAACAGACAAATATCCATGCCCCCGGTGGGATT
>Ga0268261_10003106_pt1 | contig 12097 bp, 7 predicted proteins | sample TergutNc150P1_FD_190353 | JGI IMG/M metagenome (GOLD analysis project Ga0268261, IMG submission 190353) | Nasutitermes corniger P1 segment gut microbial community from laboratory colony in Florida, USA - Nc150 P1 (SPAdes) (version 2) | ecosystem: Host-associated > Arthropoda: Insects > Digestive... | reverse complement strand
TTGAGCTGTAAACAAACGTCAGGATAATAAACTGAAAAATTGTTGCATCAGGTTGGTGATTTATTTGAATTGTACGATGATGCACGGACTTACAAACCTTAAATTTTACATTTAAATTTTAGCACACTCTGTATGTAAAATGTGAATAATACAGGAACCAAAAAAGTTAGCATTATGAAATAAACACATTTTGAAGAGAAAAACGGAGAGTGTGCAGCATGTTTAAAATACTCAGTACTTATATTTGTTGAAAAAATACATAAAATGCAACATTTGGAGGGTAGCGGTACGCCCGTCCTATATATAGGACGCACGGTTCTTAAAGGTTAAACACACACAGTCAGAAGAAATACAATGAAATTTGCCTACCTACTTTAAAGTTCAATCTACATTAGACAAGACAGAAGGCTGCACAGCTGTTATACTATGCAATTCAAGGATGTAAAATCTAATACCTGAATTAAACCTTGTGGGCAGAATTTTCTCTACAGCAAACCTATGTTATCCATGGGGTTACAGGCTTGAAAAATCCCATGAATAGTGAGATTTCAATATAAAAATTGTTTGACCAAATGGGAAAAATGTGGTTAGGGAAACCAAAGACATGTAAAACATGACAATATGCAAATTATTATTCAACAAACATGAAAACATTTGTGTTAATGATTACTGGGTGACATCAGTGTTCCCAACTGCACACTGTCAGGGTGACCAAATGACATTCATTGCTTGGTGGAGAGGGAGACTGAGAACTAAGTGAAGAAGAAAAAGGATCTTTGACTTCTTTTGCATGTCCTCATTCACCTCCTCAGTTCCATGACTGCCTCCATCTCATGTTTAAACTTCAGGCAACTAACCATGCAATGGTTAACGTCACAGTAATGACTATGTCATTTGTCACGTGAAGATCTTTCTTCAGAGCACAGCCAGGTAGAATGGGCTTCTTATTAGGCCTCCAGAATGCTGGAAAATTAATGATACGATTCTTCCAGATTTTAGAACCAGGGGAAGTCTATTCATTTTTTATATTAAAGTACATGTTGGCATTTCCTACCAAAACAGAATTGTATCATGGAAGTTAAAGACCTGTTACAGTAAATAATCCTCCTCTTTAGCAGCTTCTTTGAATTCTCTAAGTCCCTGGAGCCAGATTCACAATCAGCAGATCCAGATTCTCCTGTTCTTCACACTGCAGTTTCATCTACTTTTTAATGTTTTCAAAGTGCCTTGTAAAGGCAACAGAGCTGCCCTTCTCATCACCCCCAGCCACTGTGCAGTGACTATATAACTACATGGCCTTCTCCCTCACCACAGCACCACTGACCAGCAACCCTTTCTGAGACTCATTCCAGTCATAAACATAAAGCCCTTTATATCTTTTGAGGGGTCATAACTTACACAATAAATTTTCACGTGTGGTCAAGCAAATACCTCAACACTCTGCCTGATCTTGTCTCATTTTCACTTGATGAAACTAACCATCAATTCTTTTTCAACACAATGGCATCCAACTGTGGCAATGCTCATTCCCCTGTCCAACTTACCCAACACCTACACTTTGTTTATCAGAGACATTACTTTCCTGTTCTTCATCAGCCCTTATATATCACCTTTTCCAGCCATAATCAAAGCATGAGGTAAAAAATTAGATCTGAAAACTATGAAAAGTACAAAGCACATTCCATATCATGCAATATGTAGGCAGCTACTAAATGACACAGGTGGCCAGATGAAGCCTCTTGTGTATTACTCCCTGCACCTATACAAGTGTGACTGTGAAGAAGGGGTATAAAAACAAAATGTGTGAGAGTTGCCATGAATCTGCTGCATTCTGAATTTATGCAAACTTATTACAGCAAATATTTCCACAAGAGTACTTTAATGGAAATTGTTCTGCACATGCAATCACCAACCATGATACTGTACAAGGTAATGGATTTAGTCCGTCTGTTGCATTCAAGGAACGGTTAATTCTCTCTTTTCAGATCCAACTAAAATAATCAAGGAAGGTATACTTAAGAACTGTTTAAGAAGACTTGTTATGACTGGTAATTCAAAGTCTGACAGTTGAACAGCTTCACGGATGGTGTACAGTCGCTTCAAATGCTGAACCTTGGGCTTGATTCCTGATACTTAGTATATACCTTCCATGTACAAGCCTGTGGAATAAAAGCACATGAAACAATAAATGTATGTATATATTGTAGAAGTTTGAAGAATAACATGCATACAAATTCATAACAATTCACATACCATGTTCTTGAACACAGTCGATGCAATCACGCACAATGACAGGAATATCAACACCATCATGGCAATGGCTTCTCTCAACAGCAAGTTCTAATGGCACACCAAAAACTGGTTGTTCATCTAGAGATGAAAGTAGAAAGAGAATTCCTCAGGCATGTTACACATTTGGTTACAAGCCTAACAAAAGCCTGACCCACTGTCAACTTATACCAACATATTGGGGGAACACACTGCTTCCGTCTTCAGTGTAGAAACAAGGACAGAGGTACCATGGGTTTCTCTTCATTGTTGGTATTATGGCACACAACACGAGAAGTTTAATTATCCATTTGTTCAACATGAAAACACAGCGTAAAAACCCAAAATTTAAAATCCTATGTCAGTTACTGTAATATTTTTAAATTAGATATTAGGAAATATAATGACTGCCCAGGAAACCATAAAAATTTCTGCTAACACAGGACAAATATGTAAATGAAACTGGACTTTAAGTTTTAGTTTTGAAGATTGATTTCTGCCTAAATTTTACATACAAACTCAGTTCCTATCACAAAGAGAACATATTCCACATTAATAAAATTACAAAATCCATTCAGATGTTGGTTTTATAAGAACAGATGGCCTTTATTCTTGGCATCACATAAAACACACAAACACAGTCTGTGCAAAATTCAGCATTACCATTACAGTAGGTGGTACATATATTTACCACTGAGCTCTAACCACTTAAATAATTTAGATCCACGTGCTGCATTAGTTCCACAGCACAAGTGCTTCTCAAAGTCAAACATATGAATAATGAACTAACTTGTTTGATTTCATCACAAAATGTATAACAAAACTTAAAAACAGGAGTATAATTACAGGTATTGGTTAAACAGTTTTGCAGTTAGGATACAGACTTCTACAAATATGGACCTGGATTTTTTCCTAATTATCATTGACTCCTTCAGACATGAAGCCTGAACACACAAGAGTAAGGGAAGAGTTAATATGCAGCTGTTTTGCAGAATTCATATAAAGTAAAATACAGTCTTCCAATTGTCTATATTTTTACAACAAAAAAAACCTAATTACACAGCTGCTGTTTAAATTACATATTAAAATTATGTGACCACTAATAACACAAAGTCTTATATCAGCTTTGTAATGTAATACCCATTTACAAATTTCCAGGAGCTTATGAAGGCAACAACACTTAGGAAGATATCATCCGGTAGAAAATATAAAGAACAGTTTCAATTTTGTTGCATGAAATCCTTAACAATACATAATGGTTTATATCACATAGATTTGTGAAATATTTTGCAGACATAAGATAACTATTCTTAAAACCTCTTTAGTTAATTGCTTCAATCTGTGTTCTCATTCAGTAAAACATATGTATGAACATTTATCGTCTTCATTTTTTGTTTCAGCACAAACTGCCATCATCAGGCAAAATATCTCTAATGTGAATAATTACTGTGAACAACACACACTAACATAACAAAACCATTAATGACTGTGGTGCATTGAACAATAGAGTAACGGTGCCAAAAGAACACACAAACGTAACACAATGCAACAGTGCAAATAAAAATATCTTTACCGCAAATAATGGAGATCAATGATAATATGTAAATGAAACTAAAAGCATTCACGAAAAAAAGAGACAGAAAAAAAACTACTCTCATCCATTTTTCTTTATTTCAGTACTACAACTACTGAACAGTGTTCAGAAACTTCCACTTTAATGGTGAGAAACATACACTGCTAATAAAATAATTTGTAGATTAGTGGTATTTCACCGATAATGGCAGTTTCTACTGAAACTAGGTGTAAGAGTGAATTATGTGGGTATCTGAAACTGCATTTCACAAAAATATACAGTGGAACCAACATTTTGCAATTTAATCCTAAAATATACTCCCTATGGGCCAGCTGAGTGAAGCAGTGAACTCATGAATGTAGCAGGTATGATGGTACCGAGTGCACAAACTACATCAAGCACAGGAACAATAAAAGTGTTAATCAACAGAAAATGTGACTGTAAATTAGCTATCAGCAGGAAAGAAAAAGCCTTTAATTGTGGTGACACCAGTGTCAATTATTGCATTCATTCTTTCCTAAAGATTGTTGGCATGTCAGTTAAAAATTTTTAAGGTTTTAGCACAATACAGTTACCATACACAATAAACAGCTACAAAGTGATAAGAGTGTTCCATTTGTCAACCAATCACATCACCAATAAAATACTGCTTGAAAGTAATTACAGTCCAAGAAACAGAGGCAAACCAGACCTACCTAAAACTTCTGTAGAATCTTCCATATGTTTTGATTTCTTTTGTTCTTTTAGTTTTAATTTCACTTTGACATCTTTATCTTTTTATTTCCTTCTCAACTTCTTTCTCCTTTTCTTTGGCATCCTTTTCTCTTGATTTTTCTCTTTTCTCTTTCTTGCTTGGGAACTTGAATGACTTGGACTTTTTTGACTTTGATGGGCTCCTAAATAAAATCATAGATTTTATGGCATTATTCAATTACAAAGTATGTCTAGCCTGATCTGATGGCACACTGGACTTGGAACAACACAAATGGATAACATGTTTCATAAAGGCCTCAGTTTCTCAAAAAAGGGGCACAAATGACTGGAAAAGAACTCTTGGATAACATGAATGCTGGGGGCAGGGGGAACACTGCACCTTTAAATGGTTCTACTGTATAATGTAAGGAATATGATGATGATGACGACGACGATGACAACTATGACAATATAAGCCACAAAAAACTGGTTTTACAGAAGACACAAAACTGTTCCTTCCTATGCTCTCCACCACACCAGTTTTGATTGTGTTAATACTGTTCATACATTGCCTTACCTGGAATAACACTGTGAATAAAAGGACCATTCATGCAGAGCAGAAGAATATCACTCAAAAGGACATTTACTTTTATTGGGATTGTTTAACTAACTCAGCATACACATGAGGATGTGCTTGCTTGTAAAACAACACTTTGGAGAGAAACAGAATTCAGTCAGCAATATTTTTCATTTAAGCTTTAATGAACTTCAGAAAAAAAAAAACCAACCACCATCCTCCATTAACTCACCTTGGTAATTGGCCATGCATGTTTTTCAAACATGATCAGGTTAGAGTATTATGAGTTATATAATGTGATGGTTATAATACACAAGGGTTAATGGCTTCCTTTTATTAAACTTCAAGATTGTTTCATATCAAAATTCACTCAGTTTAATATCATGGTTTTAAAACTGGGACATTGAAAATTGTGTATATCTGTAAGAAGTTGCAACATCTTAAAATTTTTACAAGATCTTGCATTTTTACACAGACAGATAAAATTCTTGGCTTCTTAAACCATACTGTTTTGTCAAACATAATACAAATTTTAAATTAACGATACTGCTAGGAATTCAAAGCTGTTTGGGTCATGATAACTTGTTGTCACACACACATACACACATGCGTGCGCGTGCGCAAAGGCACGCATGCATGCTCGCACAAAGACACACACAAACACAAACTCTCTCTTTCTCTCTCTCTCTCTCACACACACAGACACACTCACTCTCTCTCACACACACACACACACACACACTCACGAGATATAAATATATATATGTAATACTTAAGGTAGTTTCGTAAATATCGACTGCAGTGAAAGTTGTTATTGCTGGTTCAGAAGGCGTTTCTATTTGTCAGTGCATTTCAATCTTTTTCTTAATTAATGTTATAATTACTGAAATATCATAAAGAGATTTCTGTGAGGCTTCTCTTCAGTTTCAGTTTACAGGTAAAGTTTTGGCTCAAGAGAAGCCTGCACCAATTGGAAGGAGGAGGAGGCGGTGTGTCCGATAAGAAGAACAAGCTGTGAAGGGCTCCGGCCCCAAGTGGAGGCGTGTAATAAGACAAGTACGTACAGGAGAAACGGCCCCATGTCTGAACGAAGAAGAGGAACCATAGAATATAAGTGATCTAACTATTGTGTTTGAGGTGGCTGTCTCCTCTCTTTAAGCAGGTGCAGATTGGGTTTCCAAGATCTACCCAAGTTCAGTCCTTCATCTCTCTTCATTTTGTGTGGGTGCATTTCCAATTCAGTGACTCCCCTGATGAGTCGATCCATAAATTGAACATAACATAACGTAAAATAACATAACTTACTTTAATATAGCATAAAACAACATAAAATAACTTAAGCTACAATCTATAAGCTACAAGCTATAAGCTATAAGTTACAAGGTATAAGCTACAAGCTTTAAGCTACAAGCTATAAGCTATAAGTTAAAAGATATAAGCTACAAGCTATAAGCTACAAGCTATAAGCTTTAAGCTACAATCTATAAGCTATAAGCTACAAGTTAAAAGCTACAATCCATAAGCTATAAGCTACAAGCTATAAGCTACAAGTTATAAGCTACAAGCTATAGGCTACAAGCTGTAAGCTACAAGCTATAAGCTACAATGTATTAGCTATAACCTATAAGCAATACACTATTTCATTTAGTATTCTGTCTTACGACAGGTCCAAAGCGAGCTCTCCACATAGTGCGATCCAGAGTTTCCTCCATCAAATGAGAGTATCCTCTCCTTTCCTTTAGGTCATCCAGTAACTTCCTATCTCTTCTTCCTCATCTTTCTGTCACTTCTATCCCCCTTGTATCTTTCCTTCAATAACCCGTTGTCGAAGGCAGTTTCTATGCGACCAATCCAGTTCGCTTTGTGTGTGGGTGTGTGTGGTCCATTGTGTAAATTTGCTCATTTCTATGTTTGTAAAGTTTTCCACTTCTTCAGCACTTGCTGCTTTTGCTGCAATTGGCAGGTCATCAGCAAACGATATTGCTCTCGTCCATTTATCACAGTTCAAATCTAGTAAATAATTGTACATATAACATATCATATTCTACTCTGTTTTACTATTGTTGAAACACTAATCTTTAAACTGCACATCAGCAGATTCTAATCTTGTGTGTTCCATCACTATGAAATATTTCTCATAGCTAGAAAACACGAATTCCAGATAGCATATCATCCCTATCTGGACTAGTGTTTTGGATGTGGATATGAAATTCTGCGAAAATGCCAGGGTTACATATCTCCCCTCCAGGTCCTGTGCCTCACCGTGGCGAGGGGGTGAAACAGTAAATGATGCCTGCTTCTGTGTGGACATGTTTTAGATATCAGGGAAACATTTCAAGTGCTTATAGGAAGAAGCTGACATTTTGGATATACATTATTAATGTTAAAATAATTTAAAATTTTCTTTTCTTATTCCACGCATTTACTGGATATGGTTGATATTTTTGTTAATACGTGTTACCACCCACCATATTTATGTACAAACTTGTCCTACAGCTGCAGACTAAATGGTCAGCAAATCAACTAACAATTACAGTGTACCTGAGCCCCAAACATGTATAGGATTGTAATGTATCTGGCACAAGAAATGTATGATGTAATCCCCTGTACATATTTTCCACACAAAGTGGCATCCTTCACTGGCCAAACCAGGACACGAAAAAAGCTTGAAATGCTACGATATTCCAATCAAATACGTAGATCGAGTTTTGTAATTTAAAACTGGGACGTTGAAAATTGTGTATATCTGTAAGAAGTTGCAACATCTTAAAATCTCTACAAGATCTTGCATTTTTACACAGACAGATAAAATTCTTGGCTTCTTAAACCATACTGTTTTGTCAAATATAATACAAATTTTAAATTAACGATACAGCTAGGATTTCAAAACGGTTTGGGTCATGATAACTTGCTGTCTCACACACTCTCTCTATCTCTCTCTCTCTCTCACACACACACAAACACACACAGACACACACACAAACACACACACACACACTCACGAGATATAAATATATATATGTAATACTTAAGGTAGTTTCGTAAATATCGACTGCAGTGAAAGTTGTTATTGCTGGTTCAGAAGGCATTTCTATTTTGTCAGTGCATTTCAAGCTTTTATCTTAATTAATATTATAATTACTGAAATATCATAAATAGAGTTCTGTGAGGCTTCTCTTCAGTTTCAGTTTACAGGTAAAATTTTGGCTCAAGAGAAGCCTGCGCCAATTGGAAGGAGGAGGAGGCGGCATGTCCGATTAGAAGAACAAGCTGTGAAGGGCTCCGACTCCAAGTGGAGGCTTCTAATAACACAAGTACGTACGGGAGAAACGGCCCCATGTCTGAACGAAGAAGAGGAACCATAGAATGTAAGTGATCTAACTATTGTATTTGAGTTGGCTGTCTCCTTTCTTTAGGCAGGTGCAGAAGGGGTTTCCAAGATCTACCCAAGTTCAGTCCATCATCTCTCTTCATGTTGTGTGGGTGCATTTCCAATTCAAAGGCTCCCCTGATGAGTCGGTCCATAAATGAACATAACATAATGTAAAATAACATAACTTAATATAATATAGCATAACACAACATAAAATAACTTAAGCTACAAGCTATAAGCTACAAGCTACAATCTATAAGCTACAAGCTATAAGCTATAAGTTGCAAGCTATAAGCTACAAGCTTTAAGCTACAAGCTATAAGCTATAAGTTAAAAGCTATAAGCTACAAGCTATAAGCTACAAGCTATAAGCTACAAGCTATAAGCTACAAGCTATAAGCTATAAGCCATAAGCTACAAGCTATAAGCTACAAGCTATAAGCTATAAGCTACAATGTATTAGCTATAAGCTGTAAGCAATACACTATATCATTTAGTGGTCTGTCTTACGACAGGTCCAAAGCCTCTTCCAAAGCGAACTCTCCTCATAGTGCGATCCAGAGTTTCCTCCATCAAATGAGAGTATCCTCTCCTTTCCTTTAGGTCATCCAGTAACCTCCTAACTCTTCTTCCTCATCTTTCTGTCACTTCTATCCCCCTTGTATCTCTCCTTCAATAACCCGTTGTCGAAGGCAGTTTCTACGCAAAATGTGACCAATCCAGTTCGCTTTGTGTGTTGGTGTGTGTGGACCATTGTTTAATTTTGATCATTTCCATGTTTGTAAAGTTTTCCACTTCTTCAACATTTGCTGCTTTTGCTGCAATTGGCAGGTCGTCAGCAAACGATATTGCTCTCATCCATTTTGCACAGTTCAAATTTAGTAATAAATTGTACATATAACATACATCATATTCTACTCTGTTTTACTATTGTTGAAACACTTATCTTTAAACTGCACATTAGCAGATTCTAATCTTGTGTGTTCCATCGCTATGAAATATTACTCATAGCTTGAAAACACGAATTCCAGATAGCATATCATCCCTATCTGGACTAGTGTTTTGGATGTGGATATGAAATTCTGTGAAAGTGCCAGGGTTACATATCCCCCTCCAGGTCCTGTGCCTCACCGTGGCGAGGGGGTGAAACAGTGAATGATGCCTGCTTCTGTGTGGACATGTTTTAGATATCAGGGAAACATTTCAAGTGCTTGTAGGAAGAATACATAATTTTAAGCTGACATTTTGTATATAAATTATTAATGTTAAAAAAATTTAAAATTTTCTTTTCGTATTTCACACATTTACTGGATATAGTTGATGATATGTTTGTTAATACGTGTTACTACCCACCATATTTACATACAAATTTGTCCTACAGCTGCACACTAAATGGTCAGCAAATCAACTAACAATTACAGTGTAACTGAGCCCCAAACTAGTATAGGATTGTAATGTATCTGGCACAAGAAATGTATGATGTAATCCCCTGTACATATTTTCCACACAAAATGGCATCCTTCACTGGCCAAAGCAGAGCACGAAAAAAGCTTGAAATGCTATGATATTCCAATCAAATACATAGATCGAGTTTTGTAATTTAAAACTGGGACGTTGAAAATTGTGTATATCTGTAAGAAGTTGCAACATCTTAAAATTTGTACAAGATCTTGCATTTTTACAGACAGATAAAATTCTAGGCTTCTTAAACCATACTGTTTTGTCAAACATAATACAAATTTTAAATTAACGATACTGCTAGGAATTCAAAGCTGTTTTGGGTCATGATAACTTGTTGTCTCTCTCTCTCTCTCTCTCTCTCTCTCTCTCTCTCTCTCTCTCTCTCTCTCTCTCTCGCACGCACACGAGATATAAATATGTATCTGTAATACTTAAGGTAGTTTCGTAAATATCGACTGCAGCGAAAATTGTTATTCCTGGTTCAGAAGGCATTTCTTTTTTGTCAGTGTATTTCAAGCTTTTTTTCTTAATTAATATTATAATTACTGAAATATCATAAATAGAGTTCTGTGAGGCTTTTCTTCAATTTCAGTTTACAGGTAAAGTTTTGGCTCAAGAGAAGCCTGCGCTAATTGGAAGGAGGAGGGGCGGCGTGTCCGATAAGAAGAACAAGCTGTGAAGGGCTCCGGCCCCAAGTGGAGGCGTGTAAAAGGACAAGTACGTACGGGAGAAACGGCCCCATGTCTGAACGAAGAAGAGGAACCATAGAATGTAAGTGATCTAACTATTGTGTTTGAGTTGGCTGTCTCCTTTCTTTAGGCAGGTGCAGAAGGCGTTTCCAAGATCTACCCAAGTTCAGTCCATCATCTCTCTTCATGTTGTGTGGGTGCATTTCCAATTCAATGACTCCCCTGATGAGTCGGTCCATAAATGAACATAACTTAAAATAACATAACATACTATAATATAGCATAACACAACATAAAATAACTTAAGCTACAAGCTATAAGCTACAAGCTACAATCTATATGCTACAAGCTATAAGCTATAAGCTACAAGCTATAAGCTACAACCTATAAGCTACAAGGTATAAGCTACAAGCTATAAGCTACAAGCTATAAGCTACAAGCTATAAGCTACAAGCTAAATGCTATAAGCTACAAGCTATAAGCTACAAGCTATAAGCTATAAGCTATAAGCTATAAGCTACATGCTATAAGCTATAAGCTACAAGGTATAAGCTATAAGATATAAGCTATAAGCTATAAGCTACAAGCTATAAGCTATAAGCTACAAGTTATAAGCTACAATCCATAAGCTATAAGCTACAAGCTATAAGCTATAAGCTACAAGCTATAAGCTACAAGCTATAAGCTACAAGCTATAAGCTATAAGCTACAAGCTATAAGCTATAAGCTACAAGCTATAAGCTACAAGATATAAGCTACAAGCTTTAAGCTACAAGCTATAAGCTACAAGCTACAAGCTATAAGCTACAAGCTGTAAGCTAGAAGCTCTAAGCTACAAGCTACAATGTATTAGCTATAAGCTATAAGCAATACACTATTTCATTTAGTTGTCTGTCTTACGACAGGTCCAAAGCCTCTTCCAAAGTGAGCTGTCCACATAGTGCGATCCAGAGTTTCCTCCATCAAATGAGAGTATCCTCTCCTTTCCTTTAGGTCATCTAGTAACTTCCTATCTCTTCTTCCTCATCTTTTTGTCACTTCTATCTCCCTTGTATCTTTCCTTCAATAACCCGTTGTCGAAGGCAGTTTCTAAGCAAAATGTGACCAATCCAGTTCGCTTTGTGTGTGTGGGTGTGTGTGGACCATTGTGTAACTTTGCTCATTTCCATGTTCGTAAAGTTTTCCACTTCTTCAACACTTGCTGCTTTTGCTGCAATTGGCAGGTCGTCAGCAAACGATATTGCTCTCGTCCATTTTGCACAGTTCAAATTTAGTAATAAATTGTACATATAACATACATCATATTCTACTCTGTTTTACTATTGTTGAAACACTAATCTTTAAACTGCACATTAGCAGATTCTAATCTTGTGTGTTCCATCGCTATGAAATATTACTCATAGCTTGAAAACACGAATTCCAGATAGCATATCATCCCTATCTGGACTAGTGTTTTGGATGTG
>Ga0268261_10003105_pt1 | contig 12102 bp, 7 predicted proteins | sample TergutNc150P1_FD_190353 | JGI IMG/M metagenome (GOLD analysis project Ga0268261, IMG submission 190353) | Nasutitermes corniger P1 segment gut microbial community from laboratory colony in Florida, USA - Nc150 P1 (SPAdes) (version 2) | ecosystem: Host-associated > Arthropoda: Insects > Digestive... | reverse complement strand
GTGTGTTGTCAGGTAGAGGTCTCTGCGACGAGCTGATCACTCGTCCAGAGGAGTCCTACCGACTGTGGTGCGTCGTTGTGTGTGATCTAGAAACATCAAGAATAGGTGCTCCGTATATATATGACACTAGTTGCCTAAGGGTTAATAATTTAACCCTTATCCTGCTAACGTGGAGAAAATGGTGAGCTCCTAATAATGCCAGCAAATAGCAGATGGGATTTAATTCAGCGTTTAAAGGGTTAAAGTGAGGAAAACGAGCAGCATGAGATGGATGGGACATGTTGCCATGGGAAATTCATAAAAAAAGAAAAGTTTGTCAAAAACCCGGAAGAAAACAAACCACTGGAATAGTAGTATAATATTGAAATAAATCTTGACATTGTGAACACGGCGACTATATGTCCGGTTCCATAAAATGCGCGGAAGGTTTTGACAAACTAAGCAACTGTTAGATCCTGAAGAAACACTCTGGTCAGTGCAGTAGAATACTTCTGTTATTGCAAACAGTAATTCATACCGCATTTTCTCATCTTTGTTATATCAGTTATACTAAATCAGCTAGCTATCTCCACGGAGCAGAGTCCTTCCTGAAAAGCTAACGGGTCTTTAGATAATAAAATTCTCCGCATTTTATAGAACCCGAACGTTCATTACCGCATTCACAAGCGCCCGCCACCTGTCCCTACCCTGAGCAAGATCAATCCAGTCCATGTCTCAATCCCACTTCTTGAAGATACATTTTAATATTATCCTCCCATCTACACCTAGGTCTTCCAAGTGTTCTCTTTTCCTTAGATTTCCCCACCAAAACCCTGTGTGCACCTCTCCTGTCTCCCATACTTACTCCATGAAGCAGAGTCCTTCTTGAGAAGCTAACCAGTAAACTTTGCAGCTAATCAAGAAATTCCCCGCATTTATGGAACCCGAAAGTCCCTCACCGTACCCATATGGGTAATTCTTAACATGTGTTTTTTACGGAGAGGGGTTGTTGGCACCTCGCCCAACCCCCAAGCTGGAGGACCACCCCTCGCCGGCTGTCCGCGGCTGCTTATTCAATTTATTCACAGCTACCCTCCATATTGGAGGCCGTTCCTCCATCCGCAACCTGAGGACGCGCCATGCCGTGGTGACAGGGACCCACATCCATGGTCTCCTGTCTCCCATACGTGCCACATGTCCAGCCCATCTCACTCTTCTTGATTTGTTCATCCTATTATTATTTGGTGAGGAGTATAGATCATAAAGCTTCTCGTTACGTAGTCTTTCCGACGAATTTAACGCATTCGAAATCCGAAACACCGGCAGTAAGGTCTACGAAGAAAAATTACTAGCAGATACGTAGGAATATAAATCGATGCAACAGGAATGTAGAGCTGGGGTCTACGAGACCTGTTTGGAAGGTCTTGTTTGTTCAGTGACATTATTATTTCGAAACGGAGTAAAGTTTTCGCACCCCTATTTTTCTCCGCATGTGTACCACTAAAACACTGGAACTAATCTGTCAGAGTGCCTTGTCTTGTACGTGTTCTTCCCACAATATATTTAAGTGATGCTGTCAAATGCTGTAGCTATGGCTTCGAAATATGGTGAAGTTATTCTTATGCGGTATTTTGATATATTAATGCAATTGCTTTCCACTTGCTTGCAGTGTCACTTTACGAACAAGGGCGCTCTCTTTTGTTTCTGTTCAGTATGATGTTATCCACGGATACCAGTAAATATCAATAAGTGGATAATATGTAACTACAGTATTGCTTGGTTGCCGTTAAGTCACTGTGCGCTTATGTTTAATGTATGTAAGTGCAGTAGAACTCCACTTATCCGGATTAATTGGGACGGCGAGCCATTCAGATATGCGGAAAATCCGGTAATTGGATTTTTCTTTTACAACAGGCTACACTGGCAATTTGCAGTTTCGTCTGTTACTATTTACAGTATGTATCTGCGTCTAAACCTTTCGACCACGTCTGGTTAGAAGTTCTAGAAGCCCTAACACTCTACTGCACTTGATCTGATAACCAATAATTTCAAGAGAAGTTAGTTTTGTAGAATTCTCGAAACATTTACCCGAAGGGCCAAGCCAATCCACATAATTGGTGATATGGCTAACCAGCTTCCGGCTGCTGTATGAGATATTCATACTCATTGCCGGGGTTTATGTACTTCCGTCCCTTCACGCTAAACTCATTCAAATCATTCTTATTTATGTATGAATTTTATTCTAATAACATGTAACTGCATTTGTAAATACTCCAATGAAATGCGTTGATGTAGGAGTAGGAACACAACAATTGACTATATAAATAATAACTTTTAACACAACTAGTGTGACAATGCGAAGGCATCTCTGGGAGTTGAAGAACCATGAGGCGTGCTGTAATCTTTGCCAAAATATGCAGGTTACGTAAAACCATGCATGGTATCTAGATGAACTGAGCATGGTATTGCCTGTCTGTGCTCGTCGTTTATCTGTGACTAAGGAAGGAAAATGGAAGACTAGTGGAATGTGATGTGTTTAGGTTGTGTTTTCATCAGAGTGGAATATCTGAAAGATGGGGACGTCGTGTGTTGTCTGTAATCATAAGCGTAGATTAGGAAGAATGTGGAGTTACAATTTTGCAGGTAAGAGTGAATTTTGCTTGCTACTACAGGATGCCGAAGGATTGGAATTTGGAGGCATATACGCGACTGCAGAAATACGTATTGAAATATTCAGCCGGTTCCGACAGAACGAAATGAAACATGAATATATTTTGGTCACATTATAGCATAAGCCTTAAGCCCGCCTGTGTCGATGCATGTGATAAGTGTCCATTATTTTGTCTATGGTTTGAGGTTAATATTCTCTTGTAATCTTCGAATACTGTGTATCAGGCAGCGTAGTTAAGTTAGAATTGTTGCTCAGCATGTTGTGTTGTGCTGCCCAATAGCGGTGTAGCAGAATACCATGTTGCTCTAGCTGTGGCTACAGCAGTCAGCATTAGATGTTTTGGGTATAAGGAAGTCGATAAAACATTTGGAGGACCTGGGACCCCACATCTATATGAAAATTGTGTTGTACTGTCCAGTTTTCTTTTATATAGCTCTTGTAGAATATGCCTTTGGTGTTGTAGAGAGGGGAATGACAGGGACTGAACCCAGTTTTGGTGATGTAGTAATGTTGGGATTTTTTTTACTCTGTGTTAACAGGAGTGAAGATGCATCACTGAAGAGACTGATTGGTTCTCCACCAAACAAAGGATGCAGCATTGTTGAACAGCAGAACCAACACCTTGGATTTGTTTGTAGTTTACCTTCCATGTAAGGTCCTTTGGTGCAGCATTGTGTTGAAACAGTAAAGATTACTGACGTTTGAAGGAAGTTGCTACCAGATGTTTTCTGGTCAAAAGTAAAACATCGGTAATCATTTACTGTTGGTATATGGTGCTGGCCAAGTACCCATGACATTTTTCTGTGGTAGATATGGATGTAAAGGCTTTTGACATCAGATTGAGCCTGACCAGCAAGTTCCTCCTTGTCCAGTTACTGCACATGAACTCTGACGTGTCTGTGTACCAATCGACAGGTCAGTGTCTGTATCTTTCGATGCTGAATTTAATTTTATAGCACCATATTTTGATCCGTATTTATACATTAATGCATATCAATAAAGAATTAAATTATGAACAGTAATAAAGAAATATATTCATAAAGGAAAATCCAACAAGATGCAACAATGTATCAAAATTTTATTATTCCATATTTATGTGAAGCTCAACATGTTTCGGGCGACACACCGCCCATCATCAGGAGCCTAAAACTGCACTGGCATCTTCTGGCTTTTCATACGTGGAAGGTTGTTGGACGTTGTCAGGCACATACTGTGCCTTACAACGTCCAACTACACGTCCAACAACCTTCCACATATGAAAAATCAGAGGAAGCCAGTGCAGGTTTAGGCTCCTGATGATGGGCGGTGTGTCTCCTGAAACATGTTGAGCTTCATATAAATATGGAATAATAACATTTTGATACATTGTTGCATCTTGTTGGATTTTTCGTTATGAATTGTACTATGATGCACGGATCTACCAACATCAAGTTCAAAAAAGAAATATATGCTGTATTGAAGTTTGCAGTTTTATATTACATAATTTTTCTTCTTTTGGCAGTCCTGCAGTCGTGTTTGTGAAAGGGAAGCTGTCTGTCCGGGGTTTTGAAGGATGTCAAGTCTTGTGGTCACCTGATATGCTGTGTGTGTATTAACTGTGGACAGTCCAGCAGGAGTGCCCATGTTAAGGTGTGTTACTTTAGTTACCGCTCACAGTTTGCTGAGATAGACCCCCCCATTCCAGTTGAACACAGGGATCTTAGGCCTGATGTTTTGGACAGGGCTTTGCATCAACTGAAATAAGCCCATGTTAGGTTGGGTAGATTACTGTTCTGACTAGAACACAGTCGACGGGAGTAGGGTAGCGTTCATTGTTAATAAGTTAGGTGAGCTGGAGTCTTGCTAAGTTATCTTAATTAATCACCAGATGCCCCATTCTGTGACATGTACTTTGATTTAAACATCTGTTATCCTTGTTGCAGTAGCTTTTACATATACTGCTTTCCTAAAATGAAAACAATATTCTATATTAGTGTTGTGTTCTCTTATATGCCTTCATGATGTGGGTATAGCACCTCACTGCGGGATGGACAGTCTGGGGGTTCAGTACAGGTGTGGGAAATGGATTTTGTGCACCAGTCCAGACTGGTCCTGAGGCCCCCTTAGCCTCCTGTACAATGGGTGCAGGGTTTCCTTTCAGGGGTAAAGTGGCTAGAGCCAGGACCTCATGGCCTGTTCTAGGGTGACATTGTGCAAATCTAGGTAGCATGGTCAGTATAGAGTCTATTCTACTGGGTGTATGGTCCGGGGTTCGAATCCTGGTGGGGAAAAAATTTTTCTCTTCTCCAAAATGCCCAGACAGGGTCTGGAGCCCACCCAACCCTCTATTAAGGAATACCAGGATACTTTCCCTGCATTAAACTGGCTGGGTCGTGAAGTTGGCCACTGACATCCATCTAGTGCTAAGGTTAGTAAGGAGCTGTACCTCTTCTCCCCCTATACACCTTCATAACATGGGTATAGCGACTTGGTATGGGCTGGACGGTCTGGGGATTGAATTACAGTATGGGCGCTAGATTTTCTGCACCAGCCGAGACTCACCTTGTGGCCCACCCTGCCTCCCGTACAATGGGTACAGTGTTTCTTTCCAAGGGATAAAGTGGCTAGGGCTGGGCCCTCGTGGCCTGTTCTGGGGTGAAAGTTTGGGAACCTGGATAGCATTGTCAGTATAAAACTTGTTTGCATTGGCTGGATGGTACAGGGTTCAAATTCTGGTAGGGAGAAACGTTTTTCGCTACTCCAAAACGACTCGGCTGGGACTTAAAGTTAAACGCAAATGTCCATCTAGAGCTGAGCTTAGAATGGAGCTATAAATCTACTCTCCCTATTTGCCTTCATGATGAGGTTGTAGAGACTGGTTATGGGCTGGATGGTCTGGGGTTAGAATCCTGGTGTAGGCACTAGATTTTCTGGACCAGTCCAGACTGTCCCTGGGGCACACACATTCTCCAGACAATGTGTATATGGTGTCTTTCAGTGGGGGAAAGCGGCCAGGTCTGGGGCCTCATGATCTGTTAAAGGATGAAATTTTGGGAATCTAGGTAGCGTGGTGAGGCAAGCATCTATTTCACCGGCTTCATTGTCTGGGTTTCAAATCCCTGTAGGGAGAAAAAATTTTGTTCTTCTCCATCCTTATATGTGTTGAGTATCGGTGTTCTTTCCACGGACTAAAGTGGCTGGGACTTGAGTTTAAACACTGACATCTATCTAGTGCTGAGCTTATAGTGGAGCTGTACCTCTACAACCCCTGTACGCTCTAATGCCATGGGCATAACGACTTACTATGGGCTTAGAGTGGAGCTGTACCTCTACAACCCCTGTACGCCCTCATGCCATGGGCATAACGACTTACTATGGGCTTAGAGTGGAGCTGTACCTCTACAACCCCTGTACGCCCACATGCCATGGGTATAACGACTTACTATGGGCTTAGAGAGTGGAGCTGTACCTCTACAACCCCTGTACGCCCTCATGCCATGGGTATAACGACTCACTACGGGCTTGACGGTGGGGGTGCACCAGATTTATGCACGAGTCCAGACTGCCACTGGGGCCCACCCATCTTTGTACACTGGATACACGGTTTCTTTTTATGGGTAAAGCAGCAAGGTCTGGGCCCTCCTGGCCTGTTCTAGGGTAAAGTTTTAGAAGCCTAGTTAGCATGGTCGGTATAGCGTCTGTTCTACTGGTTGGATGGTCCAGGGTCAAATATTTCTCTCTTCTTCAGATTATTCAGACAGTTTCTGGGGCACACCCAACCCTCTGTTAAGGGGTAACGAGATTCTTTTTCAAGACTGATGTCCATCTAGTGCTGGTGGTAGTGTGGAGTGGTACCTCTCCTTCCCCTGTATGCCTTCTTGATGTAGGTATAGCTGCTTGCTACAGGCTGGGACAGTCTGGAGATTGAATCCTGGCGTGGGCACTAGATTTTGTTCCAGTAGAGACTGGCCCTGGGGCCCACCTAACCTTATATGTAGTGGGTACAGGGTTTCTTTTTGGGGGATAAATCGGCCAGGGCCAGGCTGTAATGGCCTGTTCTTGGTTGCAGTTTTGGGAGCATGGTCAGCATAGCATCTTTTCCATGGGCTGGATGATCCAGGGTTCAAATCCTAGAAAGGAGAATTTTTGTAGTCCCCAAATCGACCAGACCAGCTCCAGGACCCACACAGACTCTATTCGAGGGGTACACGGTTTATTTCCCGACACAGACAAAGAAGGTAGGGTAGGGTCACAGTTAAAGAAGAGACAGCTCCATTGATAAGAAAATGCCGTGTTCTGTCACTAGGGCTCTCGGTTCAACATTAATTATCCTTGTTGCAGGGGCTAATATTTGGGGTTACTGGCAGAGGGTTTTGGGGCACTGCTTTGGGTTCCATACTATGGGGTGTAGGCACAGTGTGTGGTACGGCCCTTGTTTGACCAAGGACTTTTGTTGGAAAGGCTTGTTTGGGTGCTCAAGGCAGAGCATTGCTTGCTGCAAGACAGAAATCTAAAGAAAAAAACTATTTTGAGAACACAAATATTACAAGACTTTGAATGTGGGACTGCACCACTGTGAGAACTTTTTACAAGTTGGTTTTCAGGGTAGTGGTCATTGAGACTGTATGTTAAGCTGATTATTTCTACTTTGGTATAGCAATGTATGAAGAAACTTTCATTGACGTGCATATGCCAACTGAGTCATGATATTCTGAACAGCTTTTGGAGAGTGCTGTAGGCATTGTGTTGAAACGAGAAAGCTTAGCATTGGCAGTGGGGAGACATGGTGACCCAAGGCAGAGGAAGGACTGGTATAGAGAAAAGGAATACCAAGTTCAAAAGTGTAGATCTTAGGGAATTTGTGAGTGCAACTGTGAAAGTGGAAGGCATTGAAACTTAAGTACATGGGCCTGAGCAGGGCTTCTAAGTAGAGGGTTGATGCCCCGATGTTTAGGTCGGTTTGGCTGTGCTGCTTGACATTGGTACTTGTGCCGTGTTGCTTTAGGTATGGCTACAGCAGTTGCAGCTTCAGATGTAGCGTGAGATATGTGACTGGGGCAGAGAGGTGCCCAGCCCTCCAAAAAATATTGCCAATGGTTACTGAACACATATCCCCATGAAGGGAAAAGGTAAAGAATGCATGGAGCTTTGACTTTATTACCATACTTCAGCACTGGTGGCATTTGAGTTTATTTGAAAATTACAGGAATGTGTTCAGTGCTGTTGTGCCTCCTAGTGGAGCAGAGGGAGGCAGTCAGGTGATGTGAAATACTGAAAATTTTTTAATGTTTGTTTTTTCACGGTTGGGTGCAGGCCAAGGGAACACATCACCATGGCTTTGATCAAATGTGATGTCTCCGTGGAGCATAAGATACCCTACAAAAGTAAGTTTTAAAAATACATTTTCATTCGTTGCTTTTACATCCATTGTACATGACCCCCTCAGGAAAGTAAAGTCCAGGTTTCATGGTGTTAACTTGCTAGCCAGTAGTTTGGATCAGTGGTGGACAAAGTCATAAAATTGTAGGAGCACAACAGTATCTTTAGAGATCAGGCTTCTTACACAGTTGACAACAACACTGGCAGTAATGGTAAATTTGGCAGTCCTTGAAAACAAGGCCAGTTGAGGGCAGTGGAGGTGTGGCTCGACTTATTCTTAACCTCCCAGCAAGACACATCAAGTGGTCGACATGATGCTGCCATCAGTCCCACCATTCCTGCCCTGCCATGGGGTAATTACCTCTGTTACCCATTGAATAGGAGGCTGGGTTGGCTCCAGAGCAGGTCTGATGTTTGTTTATGTATTTGTTTTTATTTTCATCCTATAGATCATTATGAAATGATAATGAACATGTCAAGAGATCGTAATGAAAATAATAAATAATGAAAATAATAATAAGCGATATTTAAGGGATATAACTTGCATATGTATATAAAAAACATGGAATACTAATCAGATGCATCATACAGGTATAAAGTACAAATAATTATAATGTAAACAGCATCATTATCACAATTTTTATATGTTATGGATCAGTAGTTATAAATTCTTCCACAGGATAAAAACTCTTTTCAAGTAAAAAGTTAGAAAGTTTTCAGAAGTCTCTTGTCCCTGATAGGATTCAAAGTGCAGACTGTTCAGCCCATTGTTAGTCACTGTACTGACTACACTACTCCCACCCTTAAAGAAAACGGAGGTGCCGAAATTTATGGGTGACAGACAGTTGTTAATTTCACTACTACATACCTCTTAGTGCCCTAAAATTGAGGTTCAAGGAGATGGAGTTGTCTCTTGGCATGCCTTGGAGGCACAAATGGGGAGTGGAGATATAGCATGAGTCATTCTTACCCTGGGTGCTAAATGCGACTGAGTGGTCAGCCTCACACTGTGCCAACCTTATGTCTGGGGAAAGAGCCCTGGGACACATTGAACAGGAGGCTGGTTGCAGCCCATAGCCAGTTTTGTTGTCAACTGAACAAAGATATGCATTTACAGATATTACTACTTCATTATGTGTTATTTTTTGTAAGACATTGTGCTCACTTGCCAGGTACAAAGTATAGGGTATCATGGGGGGGCAAGACAGTGTTGTTAATTAAAGTCATTTACTTACAGTTAACCCAGCCCAGTGGGTTGGCAGCTAGGAATTTTGCAGCACCCATTTTTAGGCCAGAAGTGTAACCATACTTACATGAGTAGTTAAGGTGAAATGTCGAGGCCTGATTCCAGGGTTTTTTGAGTGTGTACTGCTGTGGACTGGGGGCACGCGGTGGCATAGTTGGTTGAGGCTACAAATCGGAAGGTCGCGGGTTTGATTCCTGATGGTGTCATTGGATTTTTTCATTGACATAATCCTTCTGGCCACACTATGACCCTTGGGTTGACTCAGCCTCTAACAGAAATGAGTACCAGGAATGTTTCCTGGGGGGTAAAGACGGCCGGTGCGTAGGGCTGACAACCTTACCACCTTCATGTGCCGATTGTCTTGAAATCTGGAAGCCTCACCCTCCTGGAACCCCGAGGGCCTGTCCAGGCCTGTAATGGGATTGCTTTACCTTTTTACTGCTGTGGACTGATAGCAGTTACTTTCCAAGTGACATGCCTTTGAAGGTTCTTATGTGAATTACGAGAACCCTTCATGCTCTCATACTCAAAATGAAGATAATTCACATTGCTGGGGTACTTCCAGACTGCCTCCCTGATGGCGTTCATGGCTTGCTTATGTCGTGCTGTGTTCGTGGTCGGGTCGGCCAGTCCGACTACAAACACAGCACGACTATCACCACAATAAGCAGGTAAAACCAGAGGCTGTCACTGCAGTCATTGAGCTCCTGATGATGGGCGGGAAAACGCCCAAAACATGTTGAGCTGTAAACAAACGTCAGGATAATAAACTGAAAAATTGTTGCATCAGGTGGGTGATTTATTTGAATTAAACGTAAAACTCCGGTGCCAAAAGGTTAAAAATTAGATAACGGACAAAGTGCCAGAAAAGAAGACTATGTCAGTTAATATGCTTTGGTCTCTCTCTTTGATTTTTTTACCCTTGTCCCAAAACATACCCTAAGGAGTTTCCACTCTAGGCTGCATAATATCTCAGAAGAGCGCAGATCTCACAAGACAATTTGGTGAAGTAAGTCTTGGTTTGGCTCTGCATGGTCTGGTTCAGAGAGATCTGGTTTGGCACTTCATATGTGAATTTAAGATGATCTCACAAAAGCACCAACTTTAAGAAAAAAACCTTGTCTTGCATTTGAGTAAATATGGTAATATAGTACAAGTATATGTAAAGCATAGGGACAGGCTAGTATGATTGCCCCTAAGCTTTATTGTGGGCATATCACATTTGATTTACACCCACTTCTTCAGAAATGCAGCTGGGGCATAAAACAAGGCCTGGGCATTGTAACGTGCAGCACTGAAGATTTAGTAATGATTGATCTTGTATGTGTGTTTGTCGAAGTCTTTCTTACGGCACTTTATTTCAGAGTGACTTACTGCCTCCACCTTCAGGGCATGTACTCCACTCATGCAAATGCCTTGTGTTCCTGAGGGCCCTTGGGAGGGACTTGGGAACATAAGGCACTTGTATGAGTGGGGTACAGTCTCTGAAGTTGGGGCAATAATTTTCCATGAGTTTCTTGACTTTTTTTACAGTTTGGGGAGAACAAGCAGTGAATCATGGATGGCTTTGCATTGGGGAGGATGTGTGCCAGGGGTGTGGACATAGACCACTTTTGCACCAAAGCACTGTGGGTTTAGCGCAAGAGTGGACTCAACCGAGAGTGGCGCATGGGCCTTCAATGTCGGCAAAGCTACAAAATGAATCTCAGGTACAATTTTATTATTAATATGCAGTACATCTCATGAGTCACATTCACCTTGCTGCTTCTTTACATTCTTCCTCATCTTCACCAACTAGTCTTCGCCCTCTTACTCCACACATCTTCTAATACACAGTCCACTGTAAACATATTTACAAACTCTAATTTATACATCATCATCTACATCTTCTGTAACTTGGGTGTGCACAATGTATGTATAGTGCATGTTGTTTGACATGTATTAATAACAGTTTGTATTATTTAAAGCAGGAATGTGAGCAATGAACCTGAAGATGCGAGGAGCAGAAGAGTTACAAGATGTGCGAAGATGAACATCAGTTATAAGATGCATGTAGGTAAGGACTGTGTAGGTGATGGTGGATGAGATGCTTGTTGACATTGTGAGTATGAGTTAGTGTGTAAGGACTGTGTAGGTGATGGTGGATGAGATGCCTGTTGACATTGTGAGTATGAGTTAGTGTGTAAGGACTGAAGAGAAAAATAAAGTTTGAATTAAAATTAAAGTTGTACCTGAGGTTCATCTCGCAGCTTTGTTGACATTGAAGGCCCCTGCACGCACTCTATCTGTGCTAAACCCATGGTGCTTCGGTGCAAAAGTGGTCTATGTCACACACCCAACGCAAGGCCATCCATGATTCACTGAGTGTTCTCTCCAAAATGGAAAAAAAGTCGAGAAATTCGGAGTAATACACTTCACACGGCAAATTATTGCCACATCTTCAGAGACTGTATCCCACTCATGCAAGTGCCTCATGTTTCCAAGTCCCCTTAGGAGGGACTTGGGAACATAAGGCACTTGCATGAATGGAGTACAAACCATGAAGGTGGGGGCAGTAACTCATTCTGAAATAAAGTGCTTCAAGAAACACGTACATCAGTCACAACTCATTCTTTAGTGTTGCATGTTAGCATGCCCAGTCCTTGTGTTACGTCCCAGTTGCATTCCCTCAAAAAGTGGGCATAAATGTGATATTCCCATAATAAAGAATGGAATGGGGTAGAGGTTAGGGGCAATCATATCAATGACACCCTGTTATATATATATATATATATATATATATATATATATATATATATATATATATATATATACACACACACACACACACACACACACACACACACAC